>Ga0256842_1001503_pt1 | contig 18508 bp, 11 predicted proteins | sample 4559240metaG_FD_185973 | JGI IMG/M metagenome (GOLD analysis project Ga0256842, IMG submission 185973) | Hydrothermal vent microbial communities from Guaymas Basin, Mexico - 4559-240 | ecosystem: Environmental > Aquatic > Marine > Hydrothermal vents | place: Mexico: Guaymas Basin | collected...
TAGAGGCTAAAGGTAAAGTGGAGATTGTGGGATATAAAATCTTTGTAGAACTTAAAGATGGAGATAAGTTTGAGTTTATGTATGCTACCAAAAAGTTGTTGCTTAAATCAATTGATAAAATAGCCAAAGAGATAAATAGATGAGACCAATTTTTATAACAGCAACAAATACAAATATTGGTAAAACTTATGCTACTCTTAAATTAATTGATAATTTGTCCCAAATGGGATTTAGAGTGGGAGTATTTAAGCCTATTGAGACAGGTGTAGAGGATAAACCAGTAGATGCTACTCTTTTATTAGAGAGAGTCCAAAGATATAATCCAAAGTTTAAAAACTTAACACCATTTGATATTACAGCATATACATTTAAATTGCCATCAGCACCATTTTGTGCAAATAGTAACATAAGTATAACAAAACTTATAGATAAATACAATGAATTAAGTAGCCTATGTGATATACTCTTAATCGAGGGGGCAGGGGGATTATTAGTACCTATTAAAACAGATTATTTTATGATTGATTTAGCCAAAGAGTTGAATTCAAAGTTACTTTTGGTAACATCTAGTAGATTAGGAACAATAAATGATACGCTACTTAGTATGGAAGCATTGAAGAGTAGAGGTATTGATTTTGAGTGGGCTATTAATCTATATCAAGATATAAATAGTTTTGATAGCGTAACTAAACCATTTTTTGATACTAAATTTAATAAATATCTAAGTTTAGAACAAGATATTAAACAAATCATTAAATTACTTATTAAATAAAAAGATGTATAATAATGATATAAGTTCTCTTTTGGGAGAGAGTTGTCTAATTGTTAAATTATTACTGTTTGAGAGAGTTGTTTATAGAACAATCAATATAGATAAGAGAATATTTGAAAAGGATAGAAGATGCCAAGTAGTCAAAATGGAGACTTATTAGTCTCACAAGATTTAAAAAATAGTGCTAGTAATTCATATTATTTTGGGACACAACATGCAGGTGAAATTGTTGAAGTAAAACTTAATTTTACGAGTAGTGAAAATGATAATGTAGAGAGTGAATCAGAGAGTGTAGTTGTAGATGTTGCAATTGATGAGAGTGGTTTTGTAAATTTAAATACAGGTGATATTAATAGATATATTTCAAGAGGAAGTTACAATAGCCTTTTTAATGCATCAGATGTAGATAGTTTTCAAATTTATAGTGGTAATAGTGATGTAGAGACACTTCTTACTACTCCTGAAGTTCTTTTGGAAGATTCATTTGAAAATATCAGAGCTTCAAGAGGTAGAGGAGTATATGAGGGTGATGTAGAGGGTGATAATGGTACTCTTTGGAGTAGTACTCATGGTATAGAAGCACAAACTGGAATTATAGCTCAATCTAGTGATGGTCATACTCATGTAGAACTTGATGCTAATGAAAATACAACTATGACAACAACAGTTACATTATCTGAAAATAGTGATAGCTATGTTATGAGTTTTGATATAAATCCTAGAAATGGTGGAAGTAGAAAAGATTTCAAAGATTCATCTGATATGGAAGTATCTTTTGGAGATAGTGTTGTAGCAATTAATTCTGATGTAGATGGTAATTTGACATTTGATGGTGTAAATGATGATGTAGCTGTTGTATTAGAGACACAAGATAATGGTTGGACAAAAGTAACTATAACTTATGATAATGTAGAGGCTGATAGTGTAGATTTATCTCTAAGTGGTACAGGTGAGAGCAATAATGTAGGTATGTTAGTTGATAATATCAAAGTAGTTAGTGTAGCTCAACCAGTAGAAGCACCAGTAGTTGAAGAGATAGTAGAGGATGTTGTAGTAGAAGATACTACACCAGAAGATACTCCTGCTGATGAAGAGGTGGCAGAAGATACTACACCAGAAGATGTTTCTGTTGATGAAGAAGAGACTCCACAAGAAGATGCTACTCCAGAAGAGACAGCACAAGATATTCCTACACAAGATACTCCTGCTGATGGTGAAATGGAACAAGGTAGAGATAGTGATAATTATATAGGTACAGTTACTTATGATAATGATGAAAACTGTGAAATTGATAATGGTAGAGAAGTAGATTTATATCTTGCTACTGATGAACAAGATAGAATTGATGGTGGAGATGGTAATGATAAAATTCTATTTAGAGATTCTACAGAGGGTGTCACTGTAAATCTTGATACTAATGCTAATGTAGATGGAGATGCTGATACTGATAAGTATGTAAACTTTGAGGGTGTTACAGGTTCTTTGCATGATGATGATATTACTGGTGATAGTGGTGCTAATACTCTTCAAGGTGGAGAGGGTGATGATGTTGTAAATGGTGGAGCTGGAAGTGACTGGATTGTTGAAACAACTGATAATGGTAGTGATACTATTGATGGTGGAGATGGAGACCATGATACAGTAGCTTATTATGTTAATGGTGATGTGATTGCCAATTTAGAGACAGGTGAAAATAATCAAGGTGATACACTTGTAAATGTAGAGAATTTAAGTGGTCAATTTGGTAATGATACTTTAACTGGTGATGAGAAAGATAATGTATTAAAAGGTAATGAGGGTAATGATACTCTTGTTGGTGGTGCAGGTGATGATATAATTGCAGGTGGTGCTGATAATGATACTATTGATGGTGGTGCTGATGAGGATAAAATTATTCTTAAAGGATATCCTAATGATTATGAATTTACTCAAAATGATGATGGTAGTGTAACTGTAACAGACCTTAGAGTAGGAGATGCTAATTTAGACGGTACAGATACTATAATTAATATAGAGTTGGTAGAGTTCCAATACAAAGATGATAGTTGTGTAAATCACTTTGATATTGTTACAATTGAAGATGCTATTGATGGTAATATAGAGAGTAATTTAGGTGAAATTACTTACTCTACAGATGGATTTGCTAATTTTGCAAATGCAGTAGGATTTTATAAACCAAATGAAGATGGTACACCAGAACTTGGAAAATTATTAGTTGATGACCAACATACTGTAGAAGATGGAGAGCATTTAGCGTTTGTAACACCAAATGATTATAGCTTCTTTATAATTGCAGATGGTGCAGGTGAGATTTCAAAAGATTCTAAAATTACATTTGATAATAGTGGAGAGCTTCCTATCTTACTTGTAGATGGTGTAGCAGTTGATGCACCTGTATATTTCTCAAATCCAGACCTTAACCCAGGTGGAAGAGACCATTTCCAATTAGAATTAGATGGTAATGGTGGAACAACAATCAAAATTGAAGACCTTGACCTTGGTGATGCTGACTTTGATGATGTTGTAATGCATACAGATTTTGAGATGACTGATTTTGGATATGACCCTATTAATACTATTGGTGGGACTGATAATAATGATTGGATAAACTCTACTGTTGAAAATGATGAAATTGATGGTGGTGATGGAGAAGATACAGTAGCTTATGCTACAAATAGTGATATTAATGCTAATCTTGAGACTGGTATAGTTTCAGGCGATGGAAATGATACTTTATCTAGTATTGAAAATATTGCTACTAGTGGTGGTGATGATATAGTAGTAGGTAGTAGTGAAGCTAATAGAATTACTACAAATGGTGGTGATGATACTATTAGTGCAGGTGATGGAGATGATATTATTAGTGCAGGTAGTGGTAATGATACTATTGATGGTGGTGCTGATATAGATAAAATTGTTTTCAAAGGCGAACCAACTGATTATGAATTTGTATTAAATGATAATGGCACGGTAAGTGTAACAGACCTTAGAGATAGTAGTGTAGATACTCTTACAAGTATAGAAAATGTTGAATTTAGATATACAGATGTAGATGGTGTAAATCATTTTGATGTAGAGAGTATGGCAAGTGCTTTGAGTAATTATGCTCCTGATGGAGAGAGTTATACTTATGTAAATGATGGTAATGTAGGTAATCCTAATGATTGGATAAACTCTACTGTTGAAAATGATGAAATTGATGGTGGTGATGGAGAAGATACAGTAGCTTATGCTACAAATAGTGATATTAATGCTAATCTTGAGACTGGTATAGTTTCAGGCGATGGAAATGATACTTTATCTAGTATTGAAAATATTGCTACTAGTGGTGGTGATGATATAGTAGTAGGTAGTAGTGAAGCTAATAGAATTACTACAAATGGTGGTGATGATACTATTAGTGCAGGTGATGGAGATGATATTATTAGTGCAGGTAGTGGTAATGATACTATTGATGGTGGTGCTGATATAGATAAAATTGTTTTCAAAGGCGAACCAACTGATTATGAATTTGTATTAAATGATAATGGCACGGTAAGTGTAACAGACCTTAGAGATAGTAGTGTAGATACTCTTACAAGTATAGAAAATGTTGAATTTAGATATACAGATATAGATGGTGTAAATCATTTTGATGTAGAGAGTATGGCAAGTGCATTAATCAATCATGCACCAGAGGGTGAGTCTTATGAGTATGTAAATGATGGTATTGTAGGTACTTCAGTAGAAGATGATAACTCTAATGGAGATAATGAAGCTGATAATAGTGGTGATGACTCTTATGGAGATGATAGTTATGGTGATGATGATTCTTATGGAGACGATAGCTATGGTGATGATGACTCTTATGGAGACGATAGCTATGGTGATGATGATTCTTATGGAGACGATAGCTATGGTGATGACTCGTATGGTGATGAACCAGAAGCTAATGATGACTCTTTTAATGCCACAGAAGATGGAGCTGAATTTATAGATAGTGAAGATGAAATTGATGATGGTATGGTTGCATCTGGTAATTTATTAAGTAATGATACTGGTGATGGATTACAATTAACACTAATTGAATTTGATAATAATATTGTAGATGTTCCATCTGATGGTAGTGATATATCAATAAACTCTCAATATGGTACACTTACTATTAATAGTAGTGGAGACTTTACATTTGTAGTAGATGATAACAGTGAAGTTGTAGATGCTTTAAATGAGGGTGATAGTGTAGTTGATGGATTTAAATATACTATTAGTGATGGAGAACATAACCCAGTAGAAGCAGAACTTAATATTACTATTGATGGCAAAGATGATGCACCAGTAATTAACTCTATTGAAGCTAATAATCAAGCAATGCATACAATTACTAATGTAATGGACGCAGATGGTGATGGTATGGCAGATTATATATCACCTGAAGAGTTTTTAGATGGTAATGGTGCAAGTGGTATTCAGTTTGATGAAAATAATGGTAGTGTTACAATCAATATGGGTAATGCAAACTCTAGTATGTCTGTTGATTACCATGGAGGAAATGCAGGGTATAAAAATGTATTAGGTTTCTATGAAAAAGATAGTGATGGAAATATCACTGATGTAAAAGTATTATATTCTGATAATGGTAATGATGATGGTAGAGGTGGAAGATATGATAGCTTCTTAGGTGATGAGGCGATTAATCTAGGTACTCTTAATGACCTTAATGGAGAGGTTGGATTCTTTATTATTCCAAATGGAAATAATGGTGATATTAAAGATGCAATAGAGAATGGTTATGAAGTATCAATTGATGGAGATAATCATATTGTATTTACAAATCCTAATGATGCTAATGATACAGTAAGTAGTAATAAAGCATACTATACAGATAATGATATGAGTACAGATGGTAGAGACCATGCTATTGTTACAATTAATCCTAATGGTGGACTTACTATTGGTATGGAAGATTTACCTGCAAATAGTAGTGATCAAGATTATGATGATGTTGTATTTACAATCAAGCCTTGTGATACTCTAGGTGATGGCAATACAATTTTAAATGATATTGATATTAGTGATGTAGATAATGCTAATCTTGAAAGTGCAACTGTAACTTTAACTAACTTTAAAGATGGTGATACTATTAGTGCAGATGGATTACCTGATGGAATTACTGCTACTATTACAGATGGTGTAGTAGAACTTAGTGGTAGTGCAACAGTTGAAGATTATACAAATGCACTAGAGTCATTAACATTTGAGAGTAGTAGTGAAGATAGAGGTGTTAGAGAGTTTGAATTTACTCTATTTGATGGGGCTAAACATAGTAATACTATGGAAGTATCTGTAGATATTGGTGGATGTCAAATCAATACATTTGTAGAAGAAATAGCTCCACAAGTATTACTAGAAGAGTCATTTGAAAATCTACAAACTTCTAAAGGTTGGCATGTAGAACATGGTGATAATAATATGGTAACTGGCGACCATGGTGTGGTTTGGGATACTCATGGTATTGGAGTAGAAGTTCAAAGCCAAATTGTATCAGTATCATCAGATGGAGATACTCACGCAGAACTTGATGCTCATGGAAATAACTCTAATGTACATATGACTACAAATGTAGAACTTACAGATGTATCAAACTATACTATGAGTTTTGATGTTAAACCAAGAGATGGTGGTAACAAACGAGGATATGAAGATACTTCTGATATGAATATATCTTTAGATGGTAGAGTAGTATCTGTTGATTCAGATAGCGAGGGTGTATTATCATTTGCTAGTAATGATTCTAATACAAAAATTTCAACAGAAGTATTAGATAATGGTTGGACAAAAGTAACTGTAGAGTATGTGGGACTAGATAGCGATAGTGCAGAACTTGTAATTGATGGTACGGGTGCAGAAGATACATACGGTATGCTTTTAGATAATATTAGATTGGTAGAATCTTCTAATCAAGAGGCTTTACCTGTAGAAGATAATATTCCTGTTGCTCAAGATGAAGTAGTTAATTTAACATTTGCACCTGATGATATGACTACAAATGTTACTTTTGTTGTAGATGTATCAAGTAGTATGAGTAATAATGACTTAGCATTAACAGAGGATGCAATAAAATCATTGATTTCTCAATATGATAATGCAGGAAGTGTAAATGTAAATATTATCCAAACTTGGGGTAGTGCAAATCATGGAGCAGATGTTAATGAGGGCTTAGAAGTATCAGGTTGGGGTAATGAAAATATAAGTGTAAATCTTATCACAGATGCTTCTGGGACTGACTTTGACCAAGGTCTAAAAGCTACTGTTGAAAATTATCAAGATGGTGCTGATAATGATGTAGTATATTTCTTTGCAGATGGTAATACTTATGATCGTGGAGCAAAAACATTTGAGAGTGATTTTGATGAATTTTTACCAACATGGGAAAACTTTGTAGAAGAAAATAATATAGAAGTACATACGATAGGTGTTAATATATCAGGTGGACTTCATGATTTAGAAGCTATTGGAAATGTAGGTAATAATCCAATAGATACAATATATGTAGATGATATTAGTGATTTATCTGATGTTGTATCTAATATCTCAACTACTCCTGTTACTATGAGTGTAGATGGAAATGTAGCTGATAATATTACTGGTGGAGATGGTGAAATATCAATTGATACTATTACAGTAGATGGTACAACTTATGATGTAGATACATTCCCTGATAATGGAGTAGAGACTACACAAGGTGGATTATTAGAGTTTGATTTTGCAACTGGAGATTATACATATAGTGCTTCAAATCAAGTTATTACAGAAGATATTACAGAGACATTTAGTGTAGGTGCATCTGATAGTGATGGTGATAGTGTATCTGTTAATGTTACTGTAAATGTAGATACTCCTGATGTGGTAGTTGTACCTGAAGTAGAAGAGCCAACTGTTGATGTAAATGCTGATACTTCATTAGAGTTTAAAAATGTAGAGTATCACTCTAATACAGATAAAAATGATTATGTAGAAAAAGAGCTTACAACAGGTGATGGTGATGATACTATTATTGTAAAAGATGATGTAGGTGATGAAAATGATGCTGACCATGGTGGAGATAGAGTTATCTCAACAGGTGGTGGTGATGATAGTGTAATTATTGGTGATGATTTACAACATGGTGCTACTGTAAATACAGGTAGTGGTGATGATAGTGTTACTGTAAAAGGTAGTGTAGAGACTGATGGAACTATTATTACAGGTGATGGTAATGATAGTGTAGATGTTAATAAATTGTCTGATGATTCAGCAATATCTACAGGTGATGGAGATGATACTCTTGATGTACATAAAGTTAGTAACTCTTCTATTGATACTGGTGCAGGTGATGATAACTTAAATATAGATAGAGTTGATGCTGGTGATGCAACCATTAACACAGGTAGTGGAGATGATACCGTAGTATTGGATAATGTAAGTAGTGGATTTGATGCAGGAAGTGTAGAACTTGGAGATGGTGCAGATACATTGACTATCAATGATAGTTTAAGTGGAACAGATGCTATCTTTAATGGTGGTAATGGAGTTGATAATTTAGTTCTTAATAATGTAACACAAGCTAAATGGGATGCTGGAATTAATGAACAGTTTAGAAACTTTGAAAATGTTACATTTAAAGATGGTAGTACTATTTCATTGGTAGAACCTGAAGTAGAAGTATTACCATTAGAGGATACAAGTAGTGTAATTGTATCAGAGACATTTGAAGATAGTTCTGAGGGTTGGAACTATGCTACTACTAGTGGAGAGGGTAATATTACTAACTTCTTAGGTAAATTTGGTGGTAGCAGTGGCGAAGAGGCTGTATCAAAAACTTATGACTTTGGTGTAGAAAATGCAGGAAAATCTGTAACTATTGATTTTGATATGTATGAGATTGATAGTTGGGATGGAGAAGAAGGTTATAGAGGTGAAGGTAGAGAAGCATTCCAAGTATTTGTTGATGGTGAAATAGTTTCTGATGATGTAATGGGACATACAGGAAGAATAGAAGATGATGCAGATATGGGTGTAAGTCTTGGAAATGTAATAGGTGGTGGATGGAATGAAGAGTCTCATCATTATACTATTCAAGCTGAAGTGAATGAAGATGGTGAAGTTCAATTAGGATTTGGTTCAACATTACATCAATCTCTAGGTGATGAGTCTTATGGTATTGATAATATCTCTATTACTGCTAGTAGTGATTGGGATTATGTTGGTGCTGATGAAGATGGATTTAACTTTGATAATATAGAAGAAGATGTTCATAATGATGAAGATGGTGATGCAAATGAGAGTCATAATGATTTATTAAATGATGAAGAGAGATTATTTGAGGGTGAAGACGAGCCTGAAGATTCTTATCAAGATAATGATGAAGGTGGCGATTGTTCTGCTCCTGATGTTTGTGACCCAGACCCAATTTGTGGGGTTGAACTACCTGATATACCAGAAGATGATATACCAGTTGTAGATGTGGTTTAATTAGTTTTAGAGTGTAAAGTTTTTTACACTCTATATATTGGTGGGTTTTACCCACCCTACAAGATAAGATATGAATAGTAGTATTAAAATTTCAATTGTAATTCCTTTTTATAACCCACCACCAATATTTTTTATAGAGGCTATCAAATCAGTTAAAAAGCTCAATCCTTATGAGATTATTTTAGTTGATGATTGTTCTACTAATAAGTTTGTAGTAGAGTTGGCTAAAGCTTCTAATTGTAGATATATCAAAACTCCTTATCAATCAGGTACTGATGCTGTGCCTTTTAATATTGGAATTAGAGAGGCTAGGGGGGATTATATATGTAGAGTAGATGCTGATGATGTGCTTTTGTCTTTGCCTAAATCTATGCCTTATGATATTCATTTAGGGCATATTGATAGAGTTCGGAGTCCAAAAGGTGTGAGTGTGGAGAATTTGATATTAATGCCAAGGGCGATATTAAGTTCTAGTACTATTAGTAGAGAGTTATGGCTTAAATATCCATATTTTGAGGGCATTGGATTATATACAGATATATTATGTGCTTTGAGAATATTATATAATAATCATAAATTTAGTGTAAATAGAGATATAAACTATATATATCGTAAACGACCCAACTCTATCCAATCATCAAAAACAAATTTTGAACATAGATTAACACATATTCAAACAGTTTCACAGTTTTGTATAGATGAAAATATTCCCCCCAAAGAGGCAATTAAATATTTAGAACTTGGTATGATGAACTTGAAATATGGAAGAAAGGCTCTTAAAATGATATAATATCATTAGATAAAATATTTAAAGGTACTGTATTGATAATAAGAAAACTGTTTAAATTTGAAAATGCACATATTGTTAGAGGTTGTAGTACTACAAGATGTAGCCAAAATATTCATGGACACTCATATAAGGTAGAGGTGCTATTGGAATCTAAATATCTTGATAATGGTGATATGGTATATGATTTTGGATTGATAAAGCTTAGAATAAAAGAGTTTATAGATTCATTTGACCACTCTATTACACTATATAATAGAGATAATATTGAGTATATTAATGATATGAAAAAACATAGTAAGAGATGGATAGAACTACCAGTTAGTCCATCAGCAGAGCAGTTTTCAAGAGTTATATTTATAGTTATTGATAAGATATTAGAGAGTACTATAATGGTAAATGGTGAAAATGGGGTTAGGCTCAATAGTATAATTGTCCATGAGACAGATACAGGATATGCACAATGTTTTAGAGATGATGCTTATAGTTTGTTGATGGGAAAGATAAATATAGATGATATTAAGTTTTCAGCACAAACCAAAGCAGAATGGAGTGATATTAATCTATGGAGTAGGATAAAAAATAGAGAATTAATAGAAAATCCAAATAAAATTTAGTATAATCTTATATTAAATTAATCAAGGAAGATATATGAAAAAGATATTAGTAACATCTCTAATGGTAATCTCTATTTTATCAGCAGATAGTAATATCACTATAATTGAGAAAGCTTCTAATATTGTAGATGATATTGGTGAGAAAAGTAGTAATATTATAGAGAGTATCAAGGATACAACGACAAAGCTTTTAGATGATAATAAAACTATAGAGATAGATGCAATGTCTCTTTATAATAAGTGTAAAGGTTGTCATGGTAGTGATGGTAAAATCAAAGCACTTAATAAGAGTCCAATTATCGCTTCTCAAAATGTAGATGATATTATTTCAAAGTTAAAAGCTTATAAGTTAGGTGAGCTTAATAATTATGGAATGGGAAGACTTATGACTACTCAAACAGAGGATTTAACTATAGCCCAAATAGAAGCATTAGCTAAATATATATCTAAGTTATAATTTATGAGATATATATTACTTCTATTAATTATCAATATATCTATATTTGCTAAAGATACAAAAGTAGTTTTTATACAAGATAATATGGCAAATGATTTTAGAAAAGCACAGGTATTTGATGTTCAAAAAGAACTTGAAAAATATAAGAATATAGATTTTAAATATATAGATACCAAAGGTAAAATATCTATGTTTATATATTATTTAGATAAATATATTGATGAAAATGTAGATATTGTAGTTTTGGGTTGTGGAGATAGTCAATCCGTAGTGCCATCATTAAAAAAAGTTTATGATAAAGGTATCAAAGTTATTATATTAGATAGAGGTGTTGATAGTGATAAATATACTACATATTTAAGTTCTGATAATATTCATATTGGAGAGATAGCAGGTAAATTTTTGGTAAAAAAGCTTAATCAAAAAGGTAAAATTTTACTTTTAGAGGGGTTAGCAAAAGTAGATGTAACACAAAAAAGGACACAAGGCTTTTTTAATATAGTTAATAAATACAAAGATATAGAAGTGATAAGAGTTACGGGTAATTATTTAAGAAGAGATACCATTATTGAGATAGAAAAACTTCTCTCTAATAAAGTAGAGTTTGATGCTATATTCTCTCAAAGTGATAGTATGCTAAGTGGAGTGAGAGAGGTTTTTAAAAAATATAACAAGAGTATCAAAAATATAATAACAGTTGGTGTAGATTATACAAAAGAGGCTCAAAAAGCTATTAAATTACAAACTCAAACAGCATCTATTAAATTCCAATTAGGTGGCAAAGAGACAGCTAAGGTAATAGAGCATTTAATATCTAATAAAAATGTGGAAAAATCTATTTTTTTACCTGTTGAATTTGTAGATATTAATAGTAGTTATCAAATTAAGCCTATATTTTGAGAGTATTTAAAAGTAAACTAAATATGAAATTTGTGCTATTTAGCTTTAGTACATTTTTTATAGCTTTTTTAATCATAGGTATATATTTTTATAAATATATCAAAGAAGATAGTTATAGAAAAGCCCAGGATGAGGTATCATATATTTTTGATAATATATCTAAAGATATAGATAAGTATAAAAAAGATATTATAGAAGAGGCTAAATTATTAGATAGTGATGAGTCTTTTTTATCCTCAGTATATCTAATTAATAGCTATCAAAATAGAGATAGTTATAATACTGTTTTGATTGATGAAGAGAAAAAAATACTATACAATAAGTTATTAGACAAAGCAAAAACTGGAGAAAAGAGTGAAGTATTATTGTATCTAAAAGATGAAAAATTAGCAGTAGGTAGTAAAAGAGTCAATGGTAAATATATTGGTTTTTTTAATACTTATATTGATAATATAGAGTATTTTTATAATATTAATAGTGATATGCTAATAAAATATAATAAATTTTTTATAAATTATACTCTTCAAAAAGATGTTGATACTATAGATATAAAAGATGATAAACTATTTTTGACTATATGTCATCATATCAAAAATGGTGATAAGGTAGTTGGATATATTAAGTTTTCTAAAAAGATAGATATTATTAAATACTATAGTAATAGTAGAAATAGTGTAAGGCTCTCTTACAAAGATAAATCAACTAATTATGATAATAAATATTATATTAATTCATTAAAGTTAGATAACATTTATATTACTATTTACCATAAAAAAGAGGATATACTTGGAATACTCTCTTATGATAATACTAATTTTTTGGCTATATTATTGATAACAATTTTTTCATTTGTAGCTATAATGTATATATTTTATCATTTTGTTCTAATAGCACCTCTATCAATATTGATGGATAATATTCAAAATATCACAAAAAGAGAATTTAATAAAATTAGAATACTAAATAGTAATGATGAACTTGAAGAGATTTCAGAAAATATGGAAAAGCTATCATATAATATTAGAATCAAAGAGAAAGAACTTTTATATATAGCTAGACATGACTCTCTTACAAATCTATATAATCGATATTATTTTAATTCAATTTTAGAAGATAAAATAAAAACTTTAGCAGAGGATAGATATTTAGCCTTGATATTTATAGATATAGATGATTTTAAATCTATTAATGATATTCTAGGACATAATATTGGTGATAAATTACTTGTAGATGTAGCTAGTAGATTATATGAATTTACACAAAATAAAGCATCTTTAGGTAGAATAGGTGGTGATGAGTTTATGATAGTATTATCTAATATTTTATATAAAAAACAGTTAGATAAATTTACACAAGACTTACACAATATATTTAAAGACTCTTTTTTGATAAATGATAAATATATAAAAGTTACAATTAGTAGTGGTATTGTAATCTCTTATGATAAGAGTATAACCGTAGATAGATTATATAAAGAGGCAGATATTGCTCTATATAAATCCAAAGAGAGAGGTAAAAATCAATTTACTATATATCAAGCTAAATTTGAAGAAGAGTTACGGGCTAAGGAGAATATATTAAACTATCTCAAAAGTGCAGTAGAGAGTTTTGAAGACTTTACCCTAGTCTATCAGCCCAAAATCAAAACAGTTGATGGCAAAACGATAGCAGGTGTAGAGGTACTAATTAGATGTAAAAGCAAAGAGTTAGGAGTTTTATCCCCTGATAAATTTATACCAATTGCAGAAGAGAGTGGATTAATCATACCTCTTGGATATTGGATAATTACCAAAGCATTAGATGATTTTGTAGATTTGCAAAATAGAAATATAGATATAAAACAAGTAAGTATCAACCTCTCATCAATACAGATTGAGAGTAATAACTTTTTGGATAATATCAAAAAAATTATTGCAAAAAGTAGTATTAATCCATCGTCTATTGAGTTTGAACTTACAGAGAGAGTAATAGCAGATGATAATGGTAAAACATTTAAGATTTTAAATGCTATTAGAGATATGGGAATAGATATTGCTATTGATGATTTTGGTACAGGTTACTCATCTCTTAGTTATCTACAAAACTTTCCAATTAGCCGTCTCAAAATTGATAAGGCATTTGTAACTAATGTAGATACAAGTAACTCATTAAATATAATAGAAAAATCAATTGTACCATTAGCACAAGTTCTTAATATCCATACCACAGCAGAGGGAGTAGAGAGAAAAGAGGAGTTTGAAGTACTCAAAAGAGTAGGTGTAGATGATATTCAAGGTTTCTATTTCGCAAGACCTATGGAACTTGATAAATTAGAACAATATATGAAAAAAAAGGATAAATAATGGGATTAAAACCTGATAGTTGGATAAGAGAAAAATCACAAAAAGAGAATATGATTACTCCATTTTGTGAGGGATTAGTAGGCGAGGGCGTAGTAAGTTATGGACTTAGTAGCTATGGATATGATATTCGTGTAAGTGATGAGTTTAAAATTTTTACTAATATTAATGCAGAGGTAGTTGACCCAAAAGACTTTAATGAAAATAATGTAGTAGATTTCAAAGGTGATATATGTATAGTACCACCAAACTCATTTGCATTAGCTAGGACTATTGAGTATTTCAAAATGCCCACAGATGTATTAGCAATATGTTTAGGTAAATCAACCTATGCAAGATGTGGTATCATTGTAAATGTTACACCATTTGAACCTGGTTTTGAGGGGCATATAACAATAGAAATATCCAATACCACCCCCCTACCTGCCAAAATTTATGCAAATGAGGGCATAGCACAAGTCCTATTTTTAGAGGGTGATGAGCCATGTGAGACAACTTATAGTGATAGAAAAGGTAAATATCACAAACAAGAGGGAATAACACTTCCTAGAATATTAGCTCAAAAAGTATGATATAATTAGATATTAAATTATAAAGGGTAGTTTATTATGGCAGTTAAAGGTCCTCCATTCCCAGAACCAACCACACCACCACCAGCAGGTTACACCTATAAAGAGATACCCTTTCCTGAGGGGTATAAGATTAAACCACCTAAGTATAAGCCCAAAAAACCTCTAATAAAAAAGATTTTTTTAATAGAAGTTTTAAGTGGAATTGGACTATTTGCTTTTATTACAATGAGTACAAGTGCAAAAATAAAAAAAGAGAAAGAGGCAAATTCTCAAAAACAATACATTACCATTGATGATAGTGCATTACCACCTAAAAGCACTATAAAAGAGGTAACATCTAGTAAAATTATTAATATATCAGACTTCTCAAAAGCAGAACAAGATTATATAAATAGCAGATGTAAAAATAAAAAAGAGGTAGCACCCAAAAATAGATGTATTAAAAAAAGTATAAATGAGTTATTAGATTTATATTAGTAGAGTGGTATAATTTGAAAATATTCAGTCCATTATATTGTTCAACAGTTCTAGCTGTTGAACTAGGGAAAATTAAAGTTTTCTTGAAAATATATACTGTTCTATCTGATGAGTTAGATACTCCAACTCTTTTTTGTATCCATCAATATATAGTGCTAACTGTTTTTGAGCTCCATATATAAATAGTTGATTAATTTCACTCAATAGATGAGTCATATTATTTGCACCTATCGCTCCTGATAATCCACTCATATCTCTAGTAAGTGCTAATACTTTATCATAATCTTCACTATCTACATAAGACTTAAATTGTGTGAAGTTATTTGCATAAACATCTAAAAACTCTTTTAGAATTTCAATATATAAGATTTCATTACCTTTAGAATATACTACTCCACTTCTTGTATCTAATATAGAGCTATCTTCTATATAATCAATTATATCATCTTCATAAAAATCATCTTCATAAGATGGTTCATCTAATAGAGTCTGTTTTTTTAGAAATAGTGAGAATACGCTATATAGTTGTCCTATTTTAAGAGGTTTAATCAGACATGCATTCATTCCTGAATCATACATCTTTTTAATCTCATGGTCTAGTCCTAGACTTGTGAGAGATACAATTGGAATATGTAGATAAGCATCATTTTCTCTAATAGTTTTGGTTGCTTGATAACCATCCATAATAGGCATAGATATATCCATTAATATAAAGTCATAGTTACCTTTTTTTTGCTCTACAAATCTTAGAGCCTCTTCTCCATTATTTGCCATATCTATTTTGATACCTGATTTGTTTAATACTCTTAAAATAACTTTTTGATTGATTGGATTATCTTCAACAATTAATAGTTTTGCCCCACGAAATACAATGAAATCATCTTTTTCAATTCCATCTGCATCATGAATTTCACCTTTATATACTCTAGGGATATATTTGATTTCATCTGTTTTAATCTCTTCTATCTTCTCCTCTTTTATCTCCACACTCTCTTTTTCTAGTTTTGGTAAAGATAACTCTTTTGGAGGTGCTTCTAATAAAATTTCTTCAACCTCTTTATCACTGCTATTATGATTGAATATATTTGCTAATACCTCATATACTCTCTCACGGTGAAGAGGTTTGATAAGATGTTTATCAATTACTACTAATATATCTTTATCTACACTATCTCTATTTAATAGGTTACTAAGTCCTATTACTTTAAGAGGTGTTTTATCTTTTATATCATTGATATGTCTAGCAAGAGATGGTGTAATAATAGATAAATCTAGGGCTAAAATATCAAAATATTTCAAATCTCCTATACTATCTTCTAAATTTTCTACTGATTTTAAAGTTGTATCATATCCAAAATATCTTAGGATTTTTTCTAGGGCATAAGCAGAGTTATTATTTTTTTCAACTATTAATATCTTTTTAATTCCTAATCTTGATTCTCTATCTTCAATATCTTTATTAGCACTATTCATCTCTAATGGTAAAATCACTGTAAATATAGTACCCTCATCCTCTTTTGAACGAACAGTTATATCTCCATTCATCAAATCAACTAGCTCTTTGGCGATATATAAACCTAGATTATCTTGTTTGTTTTGCTTGTTTTCATTTTTAAATGGCACAAATAGTTGAGAGAGTAGGGCATCATCCATTCCATCACCATTATCTACGATTTTTATCTCTAATTTAATCCTATTACCTTGGATACTAAGTGTGTCAATATTTAGTTTTATATCTCCACTTTTTGTTGTATTTAGAGATTGTTCAAATAGATTTAAAATAATTGTGCTTATATGATTAGAATCACCTACTAATAGTTGAGGTACATTATTATTAATATCAAAAATAAGTTCTACATTACTATTAGGATGTTTATTTAATAGTTGTCCTGATATCTCATTGAGTATGGTATTTATATTAAATAGCTCTTTTTCTACCTCTAGCTTTTTGGATTTTAATTTTAGAAATACAATTAAATCACTTGTAGTATCTAATAAAAGCTCATCAGCATTTTTAAGCTTTTTAGATTTTTGTTCTATATCACTATCTACACCCTCTATAGTATGTTGTAAAATATCATCTCTTTGAGATATTATCTCCTCTACAGAATCCTTAATTCTTTGGCTTACTGTAGAGAGCAAAATATTTTGAGACTCTTCTAACTCTTTGTGTGATTTTTGAATATTAGCATATTTACTCTCCATCATCTCAATATATCTTCTATAATAGATAAATATACCTATACTAGCACCCATTAAAACTAAAATTATAATCCAAAATAACCAACTAGAGGATTTCTCTTCTAGAATAATATTTTTAATATGCTTTTTTGGATTATGATAATTTTTAGCATCTGTCATACTATTAGTTAATTTACTTGTTGGTGTGGTATATCTAATAACAATAGAGTTTGGAAAGTACTGCTTAAGACTATAAAATATAACTGCTAATACCTCATCATCATAAAAAGGTCCAACAGATATAATATATTGCTCCTCCACCTTTTTTTTAGATACATTAAAAAAATATTTATCTTGAAGTGCTTTCATGGTAGATTCACTTAAAATTATATCTTTAAAGCCCTCTATACTACCATCTGCTCTTACTTCACTCTTATATTTTCCAATGACTACCGAACTATAATTATCACCACTAGCATTAAGGTTTGATAATATACCCACTATAAATAGCATCAAAACAGTTATCTTTTTAATCTCATATCCTTCATAATTTAATCACTTGGGATATATTATACCAAATTAACCAAAATAAAAATTTGATATTAATATTATTCATTGTATAATAATTATTGTAATTAATATATTAAAAGGAAAAATATGAAAATAGATATTATGAAGTTAAATTCACAAGGTGGTCAAATACTTGAGGATTTTGTAAAGAACATGGGGATTGAGGGAGCTATTTTAGCAACTTCTGAGGGATTAGAGATGGCTAGTTATTTTACTGATAGTAGTAGAGATGCTGACCTTATTGCAGCTGATTCTGCATCTATGTTAGCAACTATCTCAGGTATGTTAGATAATACAGATAAAGGTGCGTTAAAAGAGATGATTATCACTGCTGAAAATGGTT
>Ga0256842_1001504_pt1 | contig 18501 bp, 13 predicted proteins | sample 4559240metaG_FD_185973 | JGI IMG/M metagenome (GOLD analysis project Ga0256842, IMG submission 185973) | Hydrothermal vent microbial communities from Guaymas Basin, Mexico - 4559-240 | ecosystem: Environmental > Aquatic > Marine > Hydrothermal vents | place: Mexico: Guaymas Basin | collected...
CTGGTATAGAAGATGGGGTAGAGATACTTTTATTTCATTACCGGGTTTAACACTTGCGCAAGGAAAAATTAAAGACTGTAAAGCTGTTTTGGATACTATGGTGTCTGAAATGTCTGGACCTCTTTTTCCTAATTTTGGTTATAAAAACTCTGCTGTATATAACTCAATTGATGCTTCATTATGGTTTTTCTGGACATTGCAACAATATGCAAAATATACCTCTAACACTGAAGTGTGGAAACACTATGGTAAGAAAATGAAATTAATATTAAGGGGATATAGGGCAGGTACTCTTTTTAATATCAAAATGCACGATAATGGTTTAGTTTATGGAGGCGAAAAGGGCAAAGCTCTAACCTGGATGGATGCTATAAGTAATGGTAAGCCGGTTACTCCTCGCATTGGTTTTGATGTAGAAATAAATGCTTTAGCATACAATGCTATTATGTTTACTTTGGAATTGGCCAAAGAGAATAATGATACTGATTTTATTAATGAGTTCCAAAATATAGCTGATAACTTCCCTAAGATATTTGTAGATACATTCTGGAATGATGATTATACTTATCTTGCGGACTTTGTTGATGGAGATTTTAAAGATTGGTCAATTCGTCCAAATATGCTTTTAGCAGTGAGTCTCCCTTATTCTCCTCTTGAGAAAAAATATATGAAATCTATACTTGAAATAATAGAAAGGGAGTTGCTGACAACGAGAGGTTTAAGAACTTTATCTCCAAATCATAGTGATTATGAAGGAGTCTATTTTGGAGATCAAAACACCCGAGATTCTCAATACCATCAAGGTACTGTTTGGCCATGGTTAATTGGCCATTTTTCTGATGCTATTATTAAAGTATATGGTAAATCCAGAATTAAGAAGTTAGGTTGGTATATAGAGCAATTTGAAGAAGTTATAACTGAACATGGTATTGGAAGTATATCGGAGATTTATGATGGTAATCCACCACATACTGCTAGAGGAGCAATATCTCAAGCTACAAGTGTGGGTGAGTTACTAAGGTCTATTAAGCTACTCGAGGATTTTGATAGTAAAGAAAGGAGGACCAGCCGATGAAAATATTAATGTTTGGATGGGAATTTCCACCACATATTACAGGAGGCTTAGGAACAGCCTGTTATGGGCTTACAAAAGGGCTGATGAAACACAATCAAGAGGTTGTTTTTATTGTTCCTAAAGCTTATGGTGATGAAACAAAGGATGTAAGAATAATAAATGCTTCTGATGTAAATATTGACCTTAGAAATAAAGCATTTTCAGAATATTGGAATCAACTTAAGTATATTGAAATAGATTCTATTCTTGTGCCGTATGCCGACGATGAAGAGTTTTATAGAATCACACGCAAATATGAGCATCATTCTGAAGAAAATGAATCTGTATTCTCTACAAATTATAAGTTCTCCGGCAAATATGGTAAGAATCTGATGGAGGAAGTTAAACGCTATGCTTTAGTTGCAGCGCAGCTTGCTGTAACTCAGGACCATGATATTATTCATGCTCACGATTGGCTTACTTATGAAGCAGGTATTGCAGCCAAGAAAGTTAGTGGGAAACCTCTTGTTGTTCATATGCATGCTACTGAGTTTGATAGATCTGGAGAAACTGTAAATCAAGTAGTTTATGATATTGAACGACGCGGCATGATGGCTGCAGACAGAGTTATTACTGTGAGCAATCTGACACGAGATATCGTAATTGATAAATATGGAATAGCCCCAGCAAAAGTAATTACTGTTCATAATGCTGTTGAACCAGCCGATAAGTCTGAATATTTTGGTGCTAAAAAATATGTAAAAGAAAAAGTAGTTACATTTTTGGGAAGGATAACTTTCCAGAAAGGACCGGAATATTTTGTTGAAGCAGCAAATAAAATATTAAAAAGAGATAATAATGTGAGATTTGTAATGGCCGGTTCCGGTGATATGCTTAATAGAATGATTAGGCGAGTGGCAGAACTGAAAATTGCAGATAAATTTCATTTTACAGGTTTCCTGAAAGGAGGAGAGGTGGATCATATGTTTGCACTCTCTGATGTTTATGTTATGCCTTCGGTATCAGAGCCTTTTGGGATTTCTCCTTTAGAAGCTATGAGGTCTAATGTTCCTGTTATTATTTCTAAACAATCTGGTGTTTCAGAAGTTTTACATCATGCTTTAAAAGTTGATTTCTGGGATATTGATGCATTAGCTGATTCCATTTGGGGACTTACACATTATAATGGGCTTTCAAAAATGTTTATTAGTCTTGGAAAAGAAGAAGTAGATAATATGAAATGGGATAATGCAGCTTTAAAAATTATTAATGTATATAAATCATTAATTTAAAAGTATTTTTTAGTAAAATTAAATAAAGATATTAATTATAAATTACAAAAGCATTTAATTATGAAGTCAATTTGTTTTTATTTTCAAGTTCATCAGCCATATCGCCTCAAGAAGTATAGATTTTTTGATATTGGCAAAGATCATCACTATTACGATGACTACCAGAATGAGTTTATAGCTCGAAGAGTGGCCGACAAATGTTATTTGCCAATGAATCAGCTTTTAATGGATGCTATTAATGAATTTGGAAGTATGTTTAAGGTGAGTTTTTCAATATCGGGAACTGCCTTGGACCAATTTGAACAGTACACACCTGAGGTAATAGATAGTTTTAGAAGATTGGCGCAAAGTGGTTCCGTTGAGTTTCTCTCAGAGACTTACACTCATTCCTTATCGGCACTAAAGTCAAAAGATGAGTTTTCAAAACAAGTAAAAAAACATCAACAAAGAGTTTTTGATTTATTTGGTGTAAAACCAACAACATTTAGAAATACTGAGTTAATATATTCTGATGAAATTGGTGCTATGGTTGCAGAAATGGGTTTTAATACTATGCTGACAGAGGGAGCAAAACATATCTTGGGGTGGAAATCACCAAATTATCTTTATACAAATGCTATAAATCCTAAATTAAAATTATTACTAAAGAATTTCCAGTTGAGTGATGATATTGCTTTTAGATTTTCGCAGCAATCGTGGAATTCATGGCCTCTTACTACTGAGAAATTTGTAGGTTGGCTGAACGAGATTGACCAGAAAGAAGAAGTTGTGAATCTATTTATGGATTATGAGACTTTTGGTGAACATCAATGGCCGGAAACAGGTATTTTTGATTTTATGCGTGCTTTACCGGAGAAAGTAATGAGCAATTCTAATTTTACTTTTAATACTCCTTCTGAACTTAGTAGTCAATTACAAGCAATTGCACCTATTCATGTTCCATACCCCATTTCGTGGGCTGATGAAGAGAGAGATTTAACAGCATGGCTTGGAAATGAATTACAGGACGAAGCTTTTGATAAACTTTATGCTCTTGAAGATAAAGTTAAGAAATGTGATGATTATCAAATGATTAAAGATTGGGAATATCTACAAACCAGCGATCATTTTTATTATATGTGTACTAAATGGTTTTCTGATGGTGATGTACATAAATATTTCAATCCCTATGGAACTCCATACGATGCTTTTATTAATTATATGAATGTCCTTTCTGATTTTATTATTAGAGTTGAAGATTGTTATTCAAAACTAAAGCCGGTTTCCAAAAGTAAATCTTCAAAAATTGATAAAGTTTTGAATGCTGAATCCAATAAGAAAGTAAATCCAAATACTAAAAAATATATTAATAAATCATATAGATTTACTGATCTTGAAAGCATTCCTAAACAAAAACTAAAGGCATTACTTTCCGGTATTGATATAGAAACTCTTGTACTGGCTCTACACAAAACAGATGCTAATATTAAGGATAGAATATTATCGAATATTTCTACGAAAGCATTAAAAGAATATGAAAAGCTTGAAGAAGAAATGACAAATATTGTTAGTAAAACAAAAAATAATGCTAGAAGACGAATACTAAATAAACTCAAGAAATTGTAATGAGTAGAGTTGTTTTTTTATTCTTTTTTATAATATTATTACAAAACTCTTTTGCGCAATTTGATACTAATTATGTGTTTATGACGCGCAGTAAATTTGTCGTTTATCCTTTATATGAGCTATCTTATTCTAAAATAAATTATGATTATAAAACAAATAGCGGAATAACAAATGTTAGTTATGCTACAAGAAATTATAATAGTATTGGAATAGGAGCAAGTTTTTATAGATTAGGATTTTCATTGAGTTATCAATTACCTTTTTCTGATATTGACTCATTAGAAAATCAAAGTGCATTTAGTTTCAGAGGTGGCTATTCATATAAGAGGTTTTATGGAGACTTACGCTTACGCAGATATAAAGGGTTAGAGCAGAAGATTATAGATGTAGATGGAGTAGAAAGTGTTAAAATTCGAAAAGATATGCTCTTTTCACAAATAGGCGTAAATATAATATATTTTACATCATCTAAATATAGTTTTGATGCAAATTTTAAGAACTATAATCAACAAATAAAAAGCGCATTTACATTTGTTGCTAGCGCCGGATACAATATATATAATCTTGATGGTAACATTACAGTTCCTAAATCAACAATGGTGTTAAACTCCATAATTACTAGAGTAAATCAGAATTCGATACGATTATTACCGGGATTTGCTTTTTCTGTTGTTTATAAGGATTTTTATATGTCAATATTTGGACTGTTTGGGGTGTCGTTTAATAAAAGTAGAGTGGAATTCAATAATACTAATTCTATCTATTATAATTTTACTCCAGATTTTGAATATATTGCAACCATAGGATATAATTCTAAGGATTTCTTTGTATCACTAAATTATTCATTTGAGAATGATTATGCCAAAATTAAGAATTTATATGTTGGTACTCGTAATAATACATTATCAATTAAAATTGGAAAAAAGATTAACAGTAAATATTTAGGTAAACTTGCTAAGTATTTATAAGAATTAAGATAAACAAATTGAATCCTACAATAAATATAGCAATACTTGCCCATGTTGATGCCGGTAAAACAACTCTTACTGAACAGTTATTATTTCATTCCGGTGAGATTAAAACTATTGGAAATGTTAACAAGGGTACGACTGTAACGGATAGCTTAGAAGTTGAAAAACAAAGAGGAATTAGTGTGGCTTCTGCCAGTGTTGGGTTTACATATAAAAATATAGATTTTAATATTATCGATACTCCGGGTCATGCAGATTTTATGTCGGAGGTAGAAAGAAGCCTACTTGCTGCTGATATGGCTATTTTGGTAGTATCAGCATACGAAGGTGTTCAATCTCAAACAAAAATTATTTGGGAAATATTAGAAAAATTAAATCTTCCCAGATTTGTACTTATTAATAAGGTTGATAGACAAGATGTTGATATTGAAAAATTAATAATTGAATTAAAAGAAAAGCTGAATACTTTTATTGTTCCTATACAAAATATAGACATCCAAGGTATTGGTGAAATAACAATTTCGCCAATACAATCAATAGAAAATATCGATAAAGAAAATTTTATTGAAGCCATAGCAGAATTTGATGATGATGTGCTAAATAATTATTTATCAGGAGAGGATATCCCAATTAATAAAATAGATACTGTTTATAAAAATGCTGTTGAATCAGCAAGATTTTTTCCTGCAATGTTTGCCATTGCTAAAAATTCTATAGGTATTGAAGAATTACTGGAAGAAATAATCAATGTATTTTCCAATTCTAAGGATTTATCGTTAGAGCCATTATCTGCTGTAGTTTTTAAACTAAATCATCATCCACAGCTTGGATTATTATCTTATTTGAGAGTTTTCAAAGGTAGCATTCACAAGAAGCAAGAGATTCTTAATCGGCGAAATGGAATTAAAGAAAAGGTAAATCAGATTAAAAAAGTATTCTCAAGTAAACTTATTGACGTTGAAGAAGCTTTAGGAGGTCATATCGTTGCTGTATCGGGATTTTCTGAAGCAAGAGTGGGTGATTTTATTGGTGATATTGATTTAAATAAAGAATTTAGTTATAACACTATACCAATATTACAAGTTGAAGTTAAGGCTGTTAATTCCGAGGATTATACAAGTCTGGCAGAAGCCTTGTACCAACTATCAATAGAAGACCCTTTGCTACGATTTAATTGGTATAAAGAAGAAAAGCAGCTTTTACTAAATGTTAATGGATGGATACAGATCCAAATTCTTGAGACATTAATAAAAGATAGATTTGGTATTGAAGTAAAATTTGAAACACCAAATATTATTTATAAAGAAACTCCTAAAAGCACTGCCTTTGGCTATGATGAATATACAATGCCAAAACCATGTTGGGCAATAGTGAAGTTTGAGGTTGAACCTTTAAAACGTTCTAGTGGTGTTATTTATAATTCAAAGGTTGGAGTTAATGATATACTATTAAAATATCAAAAAGAAATAGAACGAACAATTCCTAAAGCATTAGAACAAGGGATAAAAGGTTGGGAAGTTACTGATTTAAAAATAACACTTATAGAAGGAGAAGACCATGTAATGCATTCAAGACCAGGCGATTTTGCTATAGCAACAAATCTGGCAATTATGGATGCTCTAAAAAATTCCGATACCGATTTATTAGAGCCTATTATGAAGTTCGAATTACAGGCACAAGAAGACCTACTAGGACAGATAGTATCAGATATTTATAAAATGAGAGGAGAATTTGAACAACCAATTTTCGCTGATGGTAATATAAAAATAAGTGGTAAATTACCGGCAGCTACCTCAATGGAGTATCCTATTACTTTAGCTTCCCGGTCTGGTGGTAAAGCCTCAATTCAGATGCAATTTGATTCATATCAGATAGTTGATGTGAAAGATGGAAAGCTGAGAAACTATAAAGGAATTAATCCATTAGATAGATCAAAATTTATTTTAAAGGCACGAAAAGCTATTCAGTAAATAGTAAGAATCGGATATTTATTATTATTAGAAAAAAATTTATATATTTGCTCTAGAAATAAGAACATAAAATTATACACTAAATCTAATCAACAAAGTGGAAGTAGAAAGCTCAAACAGCAGAAATAGAAAAGGAAGCGATAGCACAATAATAACTGGAGTAATAATGATAACTCTAGGTATTTTATTTTTAGTAGATAGATATTTCCCTGAAATAGATTTTGGAGATTTATGGCCATTTATTCTAATAGTGGTGGGAATCCTTATTATTTTTAGAGGAAGAAATCAATAAATATATTATTAATTATTACTTAAACTGTTAAATATGAAAATGTTATTAGCCGGCATTATTTCAATGATGCTATTTGTTTCAGCACCACCAACATCTAAGACTGTAGTGGGAAAATGGAAAACTATTGATGATAAGACTAATAAAGTTAAGTCTATAGTACAAATTTATAAGAAAGATGGTAAGCTTTATGGTAAAATATTAAAGTTATTTAAAAAACCTGATGAAGATCAAAATCCTTTGTGTACAGAATGTACCGGCGAGCTTCATAATAAACATATTATTGGGATGCAGATAATTAATGGTTTAGAATATGACGATGGTGAGTGGTATGCTGATGATGGAATTTTAGACCCTGCTAATGGTAAAGTCTATGATTGTAAGCTGTGGCTTGATGAAGATAACCCTGATTTACTTCAAGTTAGAGGTTACATATTATTTGTGTTTCGTACTCAAACATGGTATCGTGTAAAAGAATAACTAATAAATTTTTATAATATAAAGCCCATTTCTTTTTGATTTGGGCTTTTTTTTGTGTTGATAAATTACTTCAAAATTATAAATATTCTTGATTATTTTACTAGCTTTTTTAAGCGTAAAGATTGAAGCGCTATTAACCTATTATAATCATAAATTTTATTAATTAATTTCTATATTTCCTCAAATTTGTTCGTATTATTCCGACTTGCTATCGACAAAGCTTATTGTGAAAACCTAATAAATCTGCTTACTAATTTATTAAAAGTCTATGATGAAATATTGTATTTTTACGATATCGCTTTTAAATAAAAATAATAGCGTAGGAATTATTAAACTAATTTTGTAAACACATTTTTAAATAATATTTAATATGAGTATAAATATATCCGATAATTTTGATGCTGGTAATATCGAAGTTATAAATAGAGATAATATTAGTAGTATCAAGCTTAAAATAAAAAAAGATACTAATTCTGATTTCTTACAGTGGTTTTATTTCAGAGTAAGCGGTGCAAAAGGCAAAAGCTGTAGTTTTAAAATAATAAATGCAAGTGAGTCTGCATATCCTGAAGGATGGGAAAACTATCAGGCAAGGGCTTCTTATGACAGATTAGATTGGTTTATTGTCCCAACAGAATTTAATGGTAAAGAATTACAAATAGATTTTACACCAGAGTATGATACGGTTTATTTTGCATACTTTGCACCATTTTCATATGAGCAACATCTTGATATGATAAGTTTTGCCCAGATGTCACCTATCTGCAACCATGAAATAATAGGCAAAACTTGTGAAGGCCGAGATATAGATTTTCTAAAAATAGGCAGTGAAGCAAAAGAAAAGAAAAAGTTGTGGATTATCGCCAGGCAACATCCTGGTGAAACTATGGCAGAATGGTTTATTAGTGGTTTTATTGACCGATTGTTAAATTTAGAGGACTCTACTTCAATTAGTTTATTAGAAAAAGCTAATATCTATATAGTTCCTAATATGAATATTGATGGTAGTATATTGGGAAACCTAAGAGTAAATGCCAAAGGAGTAAATCTAAATAGAGAATGGGCAAGTCCAAGCAAAGAAAGAAGTCCTGAAGTTTATTTCGTTAAGAATAAGATGAAAGAAATTGGTATGGATTTTAATCTTGATGTACATGGTGACGAAGCTATTCCTTATGTTTTTATATCTGGAATAGAAGGAATTCCTTCATTTGATGATAGACTTAAAAACCTAAGCTCTAGTTTTATGGATATCTGGAAGACTATTAGTCCTGATATTCAAGATAAATATGGTTATCCAAAGAATGAGCAGGGGAAAGCAAATCTTGATATTTGTTCAAAACGTTTGGGAGAAGATTTTAAATGCTTATCACAAACTTTAGAAATGCCATTCAAACAAAATGATAATATTCCTGACGAAGACTTTGGTTGGTCTTCTGAAAGGTCAATATTATTAGGTAAATCTTTAGTAACTGTGTTAAATAATATTGTAGAGTTCTTATAATTAAAGTATTATTTTTAAATATAGAATTTTTATTTTTTTGAAATAAAAAAAATATTATATTTGCATCGGATTCAGTTATTAAGATATCCCGATTGTACGGCTGAGGAGCCGTACTCCAACCTTAATAATCGGTATTTTTCATTTTTTTTCCTCCTCAGAGAAATCTGAGGAGGTTTTTGTTTTAACCAATTTGTGAGAAATATCCGGTATCTCTTTTATAATCTATAATTATAAATATTCATTAAAATTATAATATATTACTGCGTGTAATAACAATATTTTCAAACTATAGGATAGGAGTAGATACATTAAATAGAATAATTATTGGATTAAGAAAATATAGTTGCTGATAGCTAAATATTATTATTAGTTTACAGACGTATAATGTACAAAAGTATATTATTTAATAATAAACAATTGTAACTTGATAATTTAATTTAATTATCAACGATAATCAACAATTGTAAATTGTAATTACTAACTATAATACATTTCAATTTTAATAATCATAATTTCAGTATTTAAAAGGGTTTTAATTCAAGTAATACTTTACTTACACAAATGTTATAACTTAATATTTCTACTAATGTATCTATTTGATACATATAAGATTGCAGTTCTGTTAAATTTCTATAAATACAATTGTAAATATTAATAGTGTATTTATTTATGTAAAATATATTTTGTATAATCATATAAAATAATTAGTTTTGTAAACTAATTTGAGTATATATTTTAATGAATTATGAAAGATAGAATTAAAAAAATTATTGACAATAACAATCTAAGTTCTGCACAGTTTGCTGATAAAATAGGTGTAACACGTTCAAGTTTATCTCATGTTCTTTCCGGAAGAAATAAGCCTAGCCTTGATTATGTGCTTAAGATTATTAAGGTTTTTCCGCATATAGATAGTAAATGGTTATTAACAGGAGAAGGTTATTATGATGAAACTGAACGTACTCACACTGATAATGACACAAATGTTGGTGAAGACTCATTGAACAAAATTCAAAGCTCATTTTCCAATTTAAATAAACAAATAGCAAAAGGAAAAAATAAGATAATGAAAGATGTACTATCTGATAATGAGAATATTATAGATAAGATGGAAGATGAAACAGAAGTTAATAAATACTATAATTCGAAGACTAATAATTCTTCCGATATAGATAAAATAGTATTTTTCTATAAAAATGGTTCTTTTGAAGTATATTTTAATAAATAGTCATGGAAAATAGCATAAACATAACCTAAAATAACATAATTATCTATTCTCATTCTTTGTTAATCTTTTGTATATTTGCTTTTTAAACATAATACTTTTATGAAGATTTTAATTCAGAATATCAAGGAGTTAGTTCAGATTTTAGATAATAATGTACAATTAGTCTCAGGTAAAGAGATGTCTACAATAGAAACTATAGAAAATGCATATTTAGTTATTGAAAATGGCTTAATTTCTGCCTTTGGTGCAATGAGTGAAATTGGTGATTTGAGTATATCTTCAAAATATGATAAGACAATAGATGCTACAGGCAAGATGCTAATGCCTGCATTTGTAGATTCACATACACATTTGGTTTATGCCGGTAGCAGAGAAATAGAATATATTGATAAAATTAAGGGTCTCTCGTACGAAGAAATAGCAAAGCGAGGTGGTGGAATATTAAATTCTGCTAAGCGTATTAGAAATGCTAGTATTGAGCAACTGTATACCCAATCCGAACAGCGGTTAAAAGATATTATTTCAATGGGAACAGGAGCTGTGGAGATAAAAAGTGGCTATGGTCTTTCTCTGGAGTCAGAATTAAAGATGCTGCGTACCATTAAATTACTTAAACAAAATAGTCCTCTTACGATACGTTCTACCTTTTTGGGAGCTCATGCTGTTCCTGCGGAATATCGTGGTAAACAATATGAATATGTTAAACTAGTTGTTAACGAGATGATTCCAAGAGTAGGAGAAGACAAGCTGGCTGACTTTATTGATGTTTTCTGTGACAAAGGCTTCTTTACTGTTGATGAAACAAATGAAATTTTAGAAGCTGCTAAAAAATACGGTATGATTCCTAAGATTCATGCTAACGAGTTAGATTATAGTGGTGGCATTCAAGTAGGAGTAAAGCATTCCGCTCTTTCAGTTGATCATCTTGAATTTACCGGTAAGGAGGAAATAGATATACTTCGTAAGTCTAACACTATGCCAACTTTACTTCCGGGAGCTGCATTTTTCTTAGGAATGGTACATGCTCCGGCACGTAAAATGATTGATGCCGGCTTACCAATAGCACTAGCAAGTGATTTTAATCCCGGTTCGTCTCCTTCAGGGAATATGCAATTAATTGCTGCTATGGGGTCAATAATGTTTAAAATGTTATCCGAAGAGGTTATTCATGCTACTACTATTAATACTGCTTATGCTATGGGAATCAATGATATATTAGGAAGTATTAGTGTTGGTAAAATTGCAAATTTAATTATCACAAAAGCAATGCCTACATATCATTATTGGACATATTCCTATGGTGATAATAAGGTGGATACTATGATTTTAAACGGAAATATTATTAAATTAAATTTATAAAATAAAATATTACAAAAGCTATGCAACAACTAATAGAATGTGTGCCCAATTTTAGTGAAGGGCGTGATATGAATATCATCAATCAGATTACTGCGGAAATAGAGAAAGTAGAAGGTGTAAAATTAGTAGATGTAGATCCTGGACAAGCCACTAACCGTACTGTTGTTACGATGGTAGGAACACCTGACGAAGTATTAGAAGCAGCATTTATGTCTGTGAAGAAAGCTCAGGAATTAATAGATATGCGTCACCATCATGGTGCACATCCACGTTTTGGAGCTACTGATGTTTGTCCATTAGTACCTGTGGCTAATATTAGTATGGAAGAAGTTGCTAAATTAGCTCATAAACTTGCGCAAAGAATAGGTGAGGAGCTTGAGATTCCTATTTATTGCTACGAAGAAGCTGCTGTAAATGAAGTACGTAGAAATCTTGCTAACTGTCGTGCAGGAGAATATGAAGCTTTAATAGATAGAATTGTCACCGATGAATGGAAACCGGATTATGGTCCTAATATTTGGAGTGAAAAAGTAGCTAAAAGCGGTGCTACTGCTGTAAGTGCCAGGAATTTCCTTGTGGCAATAAATTTTAATCTTAATACTACATCTACCAGAAGAGCAAATGCTGTTGCTTTTGACGTAAGAGAGAGAGGCCGTACAAAAAGAGAAAATAATAGTTTAACGGGAAAAATATTAAAGGATAAGGATGGGAAACCTATAATGATTCCGGGAACATTAAAGCACACCAAAGCTATCGGCTGGTTTATTGAAGAATATGGCATTGCCCAGATTTCTATGAATATGACTAATATTATAGAAACACCTGTCCACATAGCTTTCGAGGAAGTAAGTGCAAAAGCCAGGGCTCGTGGTTTACGTGTTACCGGTGCTGAATTGGTAGGAGTAATACCACTGCAAGCAATGTTAGATGCCGGACGTTATTATTTAAAAATGCAGCAACGTTCTACTGGTGTTTCTGATGCTGAACTAATTAAAATAGCGGTAAAATCTTTAGGTCTTGATGAGCTATATCCATTTGAGCCGGAGAAAAAGATAGTAGAATATATTTTAGAAGCTGATAGCCCTAAGCAATTGATAGATATGAGTTTGTCGGAGTTTGTATATGAAACAGCTTCAGAATCTCCTGCACCTGGTGGTGGTTCTATTTCTGCTTATATGGGTTCAATGGGAGCTGCATTAGGAACTATGGTTGCAAATCTTAGTTCACATAAAAGAGGTTGGGATGAACGATGGGAGGAGTTTAGCGACTGGGCTGATAAAGGTAAAGAATATCATGATAAATTGTTAAAAATGGTGGATGAAGATACAAATGCATTTAATAAAATAATGGATGCATTCTCACTACCTAAAAAAACAGAAGAAGAGAAAAAATTACGTACTGAAGCAATTCAAGAGGCAACATTATACGCAACTCGTGTTCCACTGAAGGTTATGAAATTATGTTTTAACTCTATGGAGGTAGCAAAAGCTATGGCTGAGATAGGAAATCCTAATTCAGTATCTGATGCTGGAGTTGGAGCCTTAGCAGCAATGGCAGGTGTTAGAGGCGCTTATTTGAATGTGAAAATTAATGCTGCCGGATTGAAAAATCGAAAAGTAGCTAATAAACTTTTAAATGAAGCTAAAGACATTGCTAATAGAGCTGCATTTGAAGAAAAAGAGATACTGGATATTGTAGAGGCAAAAATTAAGTAATAATAATTACAATAAATACCAGTTCAATAAATTTGAATTGGTATTTTTATTTTACTTTTTGGAATTTCTCATTTTGTAAAACTAAAAAGTATATTATCTTATAAATATTTTAAAATAAGCAATTTGAACTATCTTCAAGTAGATAATCTATCAAAGTCATATGGCGAAAAACTACTTTTTAAAGGAATTAGTTTTGGAATAAATCAAGGGCAAAAAGTAGCATTAATAGCAAAAAATGGTACAGGTAAAACTAGTTTGCTTAATATCATTATGGGTAAAGATATCCCCGATGAGGGTAGTGTAACCATAAGAAATGATATTAAAATATCCTATCTTTCTCAAAACCCCAAATTTACAAGTGGAATTAGTATTTTAGAGGCTGTTATTGATAGCAAAAGTGATTTTTTCGATGCTATTAGGTCTTATGAAATGGCTATAGAAAGAATGAAAACCGACCAGAGCGATGAGAGCAATGTGCAATTGCAGAAAGCTATGGAAGCAATGGATATAAAACAAGCTTGGGATTATGAAAATAAAATAAAAGAGATTCTTTCTAAGCTGAAAATTACGGATTTTAATCAAGATGTTGAAAGTTTGTCGGGAGGACAAAAAAGAAAACTAGCTTTAGCTAAAAGTCTAATAAATGATGTCGATTTACTCTTATTAGATGAGCCCACTAACCATTTGGATATTGATATGATAGAATGGCTTGAAGGATTCTTATCGTCTCAAAAGTTAAGTTTATTATTAGTTACCCATGATAGGTATTTTTTAGATGCTGTTTGTAGCGAAATATATGAACTAGAGCAGGATAATATCTATAAATACAGAGGAAATTATGGGTATTATTTGGAGAAAAAGGCAGAAAGATTATTTAACCAGGCAAGAGAGCAAGAAAGGGCTAAAAATTTATATCGTAAAGAGCTTGAATGGATGCGAAGAATGCCGAAGGCAAGAACAACAAAATCAAAAGCTAGAATTGATGCTTTCTACGATCTGGAGAAAAAATCTCAAAAGAAATATACGGAAGAAACGCCTGAATTTAATGTAAAAGTATCAAGAATAGGTAAGAAAATTCTAGAGGTGAACCATCTACATAAATCTTTTGATGACAATATAGTGATAAAAGATTTCTCACATACTTTTAAAAGAGGAGAGCGGATTGGTGTTGTAGGTGCAAATGGTAGTGGTAAATCCACATTCTTTAAATTGATAATGGGTGAATTAAAACCTGATGCCGGAAGTATAGTAAAGGGTCAGACCATGATTTTTGGCTATTTTTCGCAGGAGGGAATTATGGTAAAAGATGATATGCGCCTGATAGATATTGTAAAGGAATATGCTGAAGAAATTCCTTTTGGCACAAGCTCTACAATGTCAGCTTCACAGTTTCTGTATTATTTCAATTTTGATCATAGCACTCAACATAATTATTACAGAAATTTAAGTGGTGGTGAGAAAAGACGTCTACAATTACTGCTAACATTTGTAAATAATCCAAATTTCCTTATTCTTGATGAACCTACAAATGATTTGGATATTGATACATTAAGCGTACTTGAAGATTTTCTTAGTAAATACCAAGGTTGTCTTATGGTTACGACACATGATAGAGCATTCTTGGATAAAGCAGTTGATCATTTATTTGTCTTTGAAGGTGAAGGTAAAATAAAAGATTATCATTCTAATTATAGTGATTACCGAGAATTAAAAAAAGCTAAAGAACGACAAGAAAAAAAGCTTAAACAAGAGAAAAAGAAAACTAATATTATAAAAGAAAAGCCTAAAGTAAAAAAGGCCGGTTTTAAAGAAAGGAGAGAGTTTGAACTTCTGACAATAGAAATTGATGAATTAGAAAGTGTAAAATCTGAAATAACAAATCTATTAAATGCAGGAAAGGGAAATCCGGATGATTTTGAAAAATGGTCTAAAGAGTTTCAAGATATACAAAATAAACTTGACGCAAAGGAATTGCGTTGGTTAGAATTAAGTGAAATGGGCCTGGAGTAATATTATAGACAAAATATATGAGATATGACATACGAAGAAAATGGTTTTTATTATTATAAAACAAAGGTCCATTCTTTTCAACTGGATCAACAGAAGAATCTTAGTATTGTTGCTGTTTCTGAGTTACTACAGGAAGTAGCAGGAACTCATGCTAATGACTTTGGATTTGGTTATAAGAATGTTATAGAGAAAGATTTAGTGTGGATTATTACTGCTATGCGCGTTGAGATAAAAAAATTACCAATATGGGACGAAGAAATAACAATAAAAACTTGGTTGGTGGATATTAATAGATATTTCTCTAATCGCCAATTTCAGATATTGAATAAGATGGGAGATGTGGTTATTTCAGCTTCTACCAATTGGTTACTATATAATTTTAAAACTCGCAGGCCTCAGAATATTTCTTCGATGAATTTTAACGTAAAATTACATGGCGATTATTTAAGTGTAAAAAAAGCTGTTAAAACTGATAAATCAACAATTTCAGAGGGTGTAACTTCATCAATCACTGTTAAATACAGCGATTTAGATATGGTGTCTCATATGAATAATACCCGATATTTCCGTAGTATTATTGACTCATATAATTTTGATTTTCATAAAACACATTTCTTAAAATCTTTTGATATTCAGTTTAGAAATGAAGCTGTTTATAATGATGAATTAGAGATATTTACGAAAGAAATATCTTCAAATAGTTTCCACCACGAAATAAAAAAGCGTAAGGACTCCAAAAGTAACTGCTATTGTAAACTAGAATGGGAAAGTTTGTGATTTTTTATAAAAACATCCTTTAAATATTTAGAAGTGTAACCGATATCTTTCTTAATTATATCTTTAGGTTTACCTTCGACAATAATTTTCCCGCCTTTACTTCCGCCTTCCGGTCCGATATCAATTATATGATCTGCAACTTTTATTACATCAAGATTATGTTCTATCACAATAATTGTATTACCTTTATCAACAAGTCTTTGCAATACGCCTAAAAGAATATTTACATCTTCAAAATGAAGTCCTGTGGTTGGTTCATCTAATATATATAGGGTTTTACCGGTGTCTTTTTTCGATAATTCTGTTGCCAACTTTACCCTTTGAGCTTCACCCCCAGAAAGCGTTGTAGATGCCTGACCAAGAGTAATATAACCTAAGCCAACATCTTGTAATGTTTTAATCTTTCTAAGAATATTTGGATGGTTTTCAAAAAAGGCTACAGCTTGATTTATGGTCATTTCAAGAACATCATTAATCGACTTGCCTTTAAATCTAACCTCAAGAGTTTCACGGTTGTATCTTTTACCATAACATTCATCACAAAGAACATAAACATCAGGTAAGAAATTCATTTCTATTAATTTCAATCCTGCACCTTTACATGTTTCGCAACGTCCTCCTTTGACATTAAATGAAAATCTGCCGGGTTTATAACCTCTAATTTTAGATTCCGGAATTATAGCAAACAGATTTCTTATATCGCTAAATACTCCGGTATATGTTGCTGGATTAGAGCGTGGTGTTCTACCTATTGGCGATTGGTTTATTTCTATAACTTTATCTATCTTATCTATTCCTTCAATAGATTTATAGGGTAGTGGGGTGGTTTCTGAACGGTAGAATTTTGAACTTATAATCGGATAAAGAGTTTCATTTATCAAACTAGATTTTCCACTTCCACTAACACCTGTTACACAAATAAATTTTCCTAATGGAATTTTTAAAGTTACATTTTTTAAATTATGACCATTTGCTCCTTTTAAGATTATAAAATCACCATTACCTTCTCTTAATTTACGAGGAATAGAGATTTTCTTCTTTCCATTTAAGTATTGAGCCGTTAGCGAACTAGATTTTAGAATCTGTTTTGGTGTTCCTGTAGCAACTATTTCACCTCCATAACGACCGGCACCAGGGCCTATGTCTACAATATAATCAGCAGTACGAATCATCTCTTCATCATGTTCCACAACAATCACAGAATTACCAATATCTCGTAGTTCACCAAGAGATTTAATTAACCTTTTGTTATCACGCTGATGCAGTCCAATACTTGGTTCATCTAAAATATAAAGCACGCCAACTAATTGTGAACCAATTTGTGTTGCTAGTCTAATTCGCTGTGATTCACCACCAGATAAACTCTTGGCAGGTCTATTAAGATTAAGGTAATCAATTCCTATATTTAGTAAAAATCCCAGACGAGTTTTAATCTCTCTAATAATCTCGTGAGCTATTAACCTTTTATTGTTGCTTATTTTATTTTCAATTTGATGTATCCACGCATTAAGCTGCAATAAATCCATTTGAGCCAAATCGCTAATGGTTTTATTATTAATCTTAAAATGTAGCGACTCCTTTTTCAATCTAGCTCCATTACACTCAGGGCATACAACATCATTTGTAAATTTACTTGTCCATTTTTTAATACTCGTAGTAGTTTCTTCATCATTTTGATTCATAACGAAGTTAATAATGCCTTGAAAATTAAGTTTATAAGTATTTGTAACACCTAAATAATCATTCTTAACTTCCACAGTATCTTGAGTTCCGTAAAAGATAACATGCATTCCATCTTCAGGAATATCTTTTATGGGGGTATCTAAAGTAAAACCATACTTTTTGCCAATAGCATCAAGTTGTTGAAATATCCAATTTCTTTTGTAATCACCTAATGGAAGAATTCCACCTGCTCTAATACATATTTTTTTGTTAGGAATAATTTTATCAAAATCTACTTCCAATATATGTCCTAAACCATTGCATCGAGGGCAAGCACCATAAGGAGAGTTAAATGAAAAATTATTAGGTTCAGGTTCTGCATAAGCTATACCGGTATCTACACACATAAGGTTTCTACTAAAATGAGTAATCTCATTATCTTCAATATTAATAATACTCATTAGACCTTTCCCTGATTGCATTGCCTGTTCAATGGTCTTTGTTAGCCTTGTTTCTACACCTTCTTTTATATGTATTCTATCAATAACTAGTTCTATATCATGAATTTTGTAGCGGTCAAGACGCATT
>Ga0256842_1001505_pt1 | contig 18499 bp, 9 predicted proteins | sample 4559240metaG_FD_185973 | JGI IMG/M metagenome (GOLD analysis project Ga0256842, IMG submission 185973) | Hydrothermal vent microbial communities from Guaymas Basin, Mexico - 4559-240 | ecosystem: Environmental > Aquatic > Marine > Hydrothermal vents | place: Mexico: Guaymas Basin | collected...
CAAGCCTTACAACCAATACAAGCAACACTACAATTAAGTTTAGCAAGAGGTCCCTTTTCTTCGTTGACACAAGACACGAAAATACGTTTATCTTTTGGGCCTCTATTTCTCAATTCAAGGATATCTCGAGGACAGGCTTCAACACAAGCATTACATGCTACACAATTGGTTTTTACAACCGGCAAGTTTGTCTCGGGATCCATATACATCGCATCGAAGTTACAAGCATCAACACACTCACCTCCACCTAAACAGCCAAATTGACAACCACCAAGGCCTGCAGTAAGATTTGTAGTGAAAGAACAAGTTTGATCACCATCATATTCAAATTTAGGAATAGAGTTTTTTATGGAGCCATTACAACGAAGCACAGCAATTTGTGGCTTTTTCTCATCAGCTTCAACACCAAGTATTGGAGCCAAAATTTTCATAGTTTCATTTCCTCCAACAGGACAGAAAAAACCTTCCATTGATTCTGCTTTTACCAAATTCTCTGCAAAAGCTCTACAACCGGCATATCCACAACCGCCACAATTGGCTCCTGGTAAGGCTTCATCCACCAAATCAATTTTTGGATCTTCTATTACTTTAAATTTTTGGGCAACGAAATATAAAATTATCGCTGCTAAGCTACCAATCGCAGCCATTACCCAAAGAGCATTTATTATCGAGCTATCCACTGTTAATATATTTAAGTTAACAATTAATTTACGCAGCGCAAAAGTAAAAACAACATAGATACATTTGTCTATTTTGAGCAGAAATTATTAAATTAGCTATCTAGCTAACATTCAACAATATAGCTCCTGTATTACAAAAATACAAAAATAGAATATTGCTATATTAATCTAATATAGTGTAGATTACAATTCTATTTAGAACCCTTCTAAATTTCAATAAATTCTTAAACCTTATTATTATAAGATTGATTTAGTGTAAATTAACAATACTTATTACTTTATTTCAAATTGAAAAGACTCTTTTTGGCGTGATTTAGTAAGATATAATATTCCGTAGTATGGAACTAGCATAGCAAGAGCTGTTAAACCTGCAATTCCTTGGTTATCAACAATATTAATCATAATTATTAGTGTTACAAACATGACAATGAAAGGATATATATAACCAAGCATTACTGCATGCAATCCTGCTGATTGCTTCAAAGAGACTGAAACAACATCACCGATGGCATAATTTTGATTCTTTTTATTGGCAACTTCAACAATTTTATCTTCTATCTCGGATGCATTACAAATTCCATTTGCAGAACATGAAATACAGGTTGGAGTAGATACTATTCTTACTAATATAGATTTTTCATTTATTTCTTGAATAGTACCAACGTGACTTATTTCTGTTTGTTCTTGAGATTTCATACTAATGTATAATTATAAATTAAATCAATGAAGAAAATTCTTCATTTAAACAAATCTAATAATAAATAATTTGTCCGGCAAAAATACATATTTTCGTATGATGAGGATAATATTTTTACAAATTTATACATTGTTTAAATCTTTATAATATATATGATAATATTCAAAAAAATATAAACACAAAACAACTCGTAAAATAACATAAAACACATCTTAATTTTATTAAGAAAGTATATTAAACTTTAAATTTAATTAATTACCATTATATATCTGGTTATTATATTATTACAATATATCATTGTATAAATTTATTATTACATTATTTATGAAAATTATATAACCCATAATTAGTAAATTCTTGACTTAAAATTGGTTTAAATTCAACAAAATTATAGAATTAAAAGATTTTTTATTAAAATATCAAGACTAAATTAACACATAAAAGCGTTTAAACATAAATATTATCTATTTAATCGATATATATAAACATTTTATCGATATATTTTATTTATAAATAATAAATATCTATTGTGTATAATCTATATTATCCCGGATTATTCACAAATAATCATGACAATTAAGTAAAACTAATAACCTCAGTTCGACATAAAATTTCATTCACAGAAAGCTTATATCTAACTAAGGTTAATAAATCTTGATATTTTTCAAACACCCAAATTTTCTAAATCAGCCCATCCTAAACTTGTTTCGGAAGGGTTTTCCCGCACTGCAGCCCGCGCTATTCATTACTTACTTATTCATAGAATTCGCTTTACTTATGAATATTTAATACGGAATAATACACATTATATGGCACTATATTTCATTGTAATATATTATCCTCTTCCCTACTGTACACATCAGATATATTAAAAAAAATACGCAAACAAAAAAGCTTGAAAGAATAAATAACTTTCAAGCTTAATACAAGAGCTAATTTAGATTGTTCTATTTATTGAACAATAAACCTTTTTACTTGAATTTGCTCTCCATCAATTAATTTGAGTATATAGTTTCCTTTAGCCAAACTCTCTGTAGAAATTTGTAGCTTATTATCTGTTCCTGAAATATTTAAAACTAATCGACCGGAGATATCATATACCTCTGCTGTAAAACTTAGTACTTCATTAAATTGAATATTTATCTGCTGTCCTAAATTAACAGGATTAGGATATAACACAATATCGCTATTAGAATTAAGTCTAACTGTTTTAATATCTGAAAGTGTTGATTTTCCATCATAGTCAACTTGTTTAAGTTGATAATAGTTAACACCATCTGCAGCATTGTAATCTATTATTTGATAGTACATCATAATATTTGAGTTCCCTGCACCTTCAACAGTAGCAATAACTTCAAAATCAACACCATTAGTTGAATGAAGAACTTCAAAGAAATCATTATTCTCTTCGGAAGCAGTAGCCCATTCGATATTAACGCGATTATCCTCAATATATTCAACCTCAAAACTTACAAGCTTTACAGGTAGAGTATTTGTTGTACCATCACAAACAGTACAAGTCACATTATTAGATTTAGAGCCACTTGTAGGATCTGTTTGACCATCTGAATTACATAATGTACCATTACCATCAATATTTCCGTTACCGGTAACAGATGAATCAACAAATAAATTACCATCATTACTTATCTGGCCAGAATTATTCAAGTCCCCTATTACATAGGCTAAACCAGAGTTTGTAATATCACCTTTATTTGTCAAATCACCTCCTACAATATAGTTTCCGGAATTTGTTATACTAGTAGAACTCCATTTATTAGTATAATTACCTGTTATATCCAATGTACCAGAGTTAGTAATATCACTCTTATTTACAATATTTCCATTCACTTTAGTGTTTCCAGATGAAGTAAAATCACCTTCATTTGTAAAATTATTTACTCCAATATAACCATTACTATTATCGAATGGACCTCTATTAGTAAGATTACCGGTAACTAACACAGTATCAGTCAAAATTAAAGTGGAAGAATAATCATTAATAAAATCACCTGTAACAATCACTTTATCATTCAAATTTGCGGTTCCTCTATTAGTAAAATTTCCAGAAACATTTACATCACCATCAGATGAAAAACTACAACTCCAATCATTTATAAAGTTCCCTGTAACATCAAGGCTTCCATTTCCAGTATATACATAAGAATTCTTAAAATATCCCCCTACTGTAATACTTCCATTATTAGTTGTAGTTGCATCCCAACTGTTTTTGTAATAAGAAGAAACTGTCATTGAACCTGTATTAATAAAATCAGCTTCATAAATAACCATATGACCATGTAAAATAATTAAGTTATTGTTTATCAACTCATTATTTCCCCAATCTAATAATAAGTTCTTAACATCTACAGTACCATTATTTATAAAAGTTGCATATTCTTTAATATTTATCGATTTATTAGCATTTGATATAGATGCTCCAGATTGAACTACAGTATAACCATAGAAACTGGTAGAAGAATTTAGATTAACATCATGTGCTATATATATAGTATCATTAAAACCCCAAGTCAAATGAGGTTTTGAAGGAGACCAAATAGAACTGCTGTTCCAATTTCCATCACTTATTGTTGTATAAACAGTAGAATAAACATTAACTCTTACTAAAAGAATTAAACTTACAATGATAATTAATGATTTAAAGTTAAATTTGTTGAGCGACATAATAATTTGTTTTTAATGATTGAATGAGCTTTTAAGTTTATTAGTTTCATTATATAAATAAACAAAAAATCATACCATAAACTATATATTACTGTATATCAATATTTTAAAACCATCAATTAATTATTAAAGTGTTTCAAAATGAGAGAAACTAAATCAGTAAGATTCAAAATAAAAATCCAAATAAAATATGAAAGATAATAGATAGATTTTGTACTTTTGGCTTTTAAAATTTTTATTAAAAACTATGGCGATAATTACGCTTACAACAGATTGGGGGATTAAAGACCATTATTTAGCTAGCGTTAAAGGTAGTTTATTAAAACATATTGAAAATATACAAATTATTGATATTACTCATGATGTATTACCATTTGATATATATCAAGCTTCTTTTATTTTTAAAAATTCATATAAGAACTTTCCTGATGGCACGATACACATTATTGGTGTAAACAGTGATGCAAGTATTGAGAGTCCACATATTGCTATAAAGCATGAGAATCAGTATTTTATTGGAGCTGACAATGGTGTTTTTAGTTTAATATTCGGAATGCAAGATTTAGAAATTGCCGAGATAGACATATTTCAAGAAAGCGATAATTTTACATTTTCCACCAAAGATGTTTTTGTGAAAGCAGCACAAATAATCGATAAAGATAAAAGCCTTGCTAAGCTTGGTCCTAAAAGAGATTCAATAAATAGGATGATGTCTTTTGAACCCGTTGTTGAAATGGATGATGAGAATATTGCAATAATAGGGAAAGTAATATACGTAGATAGATACGAAAATGCAATTACAAATATTAGCGAGGATTTATTTTACAGTTATGCTAAAAATAAAAGATTTGACATTACTTTTAATTCATATACTGAAGAACTAACTACTATTTCTAAATCATATCTCGATGTACCACCTAGTGAAATGTGTGCAATATTTGACAGTAATGGATTGCTGGAAATATCTATAAATCAAGGTAATGCAGGTAGTCTTTTAGGGTTAAAATTAGACTCTAGAATAAGAATAAATATTGAGAAATAGAAGAATTATAGTTTTAGTATTTAATTATATTAAGGTAAATTAATATGATTAATTTTGTGGCCAATTTTTTCAACACATGATTTTACTAAAAAATTCTAATATAGTAAATGAGGGCAAAATTATAAATGGAGACATTCTTATTAAAGGCGAAAGAATATCCCAAATAGGTAATTTTCACTATACCCCATCCTCTACTGATACAGTTATTGATTTGGAAGGAAAATATATCTTTCCGGGAATAATTGATGACCAAGTACACTTCAGAGATCCTGGTTTAACATATAAAGCTGATATTCATTCAGAAAGCAGGGCTGCTATAGCAGGGGGTATAACTTCATATATGGATATGCCTAATAATATTCCAGCAATACTTACGCAAGAGCTTTTAGAAAAGAAATATCAAGATGCAGCAACAAAATCAATGGCAAACTATAGTTTCTATATGGGAGCTTCCAATAATAATCTTAAAGAAGTTTTAAAAACAAACCCGCGTAATGTTTGTGGTATAAAAGTGTTTATGGGAAGCTCTACGGGAAATATGTTGGTTGACAATGAAGCCACACTGGAAGGAATATTCTCAAAAGCACCTTGTTTAGTAGCAACACATTGCGAAGATGAAACTACTATCAAAAAAAACATCAAGGACTATAAAGCTAAATATGGTTATGAAATGTCCATTGACAAACATCCGAAGATACGCTCGGCCGACGCCTGCTATTTATCTTCTAGTTTAGCGGTTAGATTAGCAAAAAAACATAACACTAGACTTCATGTTTTGCATTTAACTACAGCAAAAGAAATGGAGTTATTTGATAATACAATAGACCTTAAAGATAAAAGAATAACTGCTGAAGTTTGTGTACATCATTTGGTTTTTAATGATACTGATTACTCAAAATATGGAACAAAGATAAAATGGAATCCCGCCATTAAGAGTGAAAATGACAGAAAAGCATTAATAAAAGCACTGAAAGAAAACAAAATAGATGTTGTTGCCACAGATCACGCCCCACATACTGAAGAAGAAAAGAACAACAACTATTTTAATGCACCATCAGGAGGACCGTTAGTTCAGCATTCATTGCCTACAATGTTAGAATTTTACCATCAGGGAGAGATGACACTTGAACAGATAGTAGAGAAGATGAGCCATGCTGTGGCAGATTGTTTTCAAATATCAGAAAGAGGTTATATTAAAGAAGGATATTACGCTGATTTAGTAGTTGTTGATTTACACAATGAATGGACTGTCAATAAAGATAATATTCTATATAAAGTGGGATGGTCGCCTTTTGAAGGACGAAAATTTAAATCTAAAATATTAAAAACCATTATAAATGGTAAAATTGTTTTTAATGAAGGTAACTTTAACGAAGACTATAGAGGAAAGAGATTATTATTCAACAGATAGATAAGTAACTAATAAATTAATATTTAAACAAATGAGATTATTCAAATTATTAATTCTATTTATAGGATTAAACACAACATTATTAGCACAAATTCCACCACATTACTACGATAATGCAGTAGGAAAAAGAGGTGTAGCAATGCAATTAGCACTACATAACATTATAAAAGGCCATACTGCAATAAGCTATTCTGCAGTAATAAATGCACATCAAACAACAGATGCTAAGCCTAATGGAAAGGTTTGGGACATGTATTCTGACATTCCCGGCGGAACCCCTCCATATGAATTTACTTTTTTTACAGACAAATGCGGCAGCTATTCAAATGAAGGAGATTGCTATAATAGAGAGCATTCGTTTCCACAAAGTTGGTTTAATAAGAACTCTCCCATGAAATCTGATTTATTTCATGTATATCCAACTGACGGCAAGGTGAATGGCATGAGGTCATCCTATCCTTATGGTGAAGTATCGAACCCGACAAAAACAACACTAAATGGGAGCAAATTAGGGCCGAACTCAAGCCCAGGATATTCAGGAACTGTATTCGAACCGATAGATGCTTATAAAGGCGATTTTGCCAGAACTTATTTTTATATGGCAGTGCGTTATTACCTTGAAGATGCCGGATGGCAAAACAATGCTGCCGTAAATGGTTCCCAGATGAAACCATGGCAACTTAATTTACTTTATCAATGGAACTTGCAAGATACTGTAAGTCAAAAAGAAATAAATAGGAATGATGCTGTTTATAGTATTCAAAATAACAGAAACCCTTTTATTGACCATCCTGAATGGATTGACTCAATATGGTTTGATAACACTTCAATTAAAAAATTAGAGAATTTTTTAGAAGTCAGCCTATACCCTAATCCTGCTAATGATGTTGTAACACTAAACTTTAGTAGTTTTATACAAAAGGAATATCAAGTTAAACTATATGATATTAGTGGTAGATTGCTTAAAACCATTACAAATATGGAATCAAAAACTACTTTAAACATTGAAAGCCTGACAAAGGGTATGTACATTATTAAAATTTCCAGTCTAGACAAAACTCAAAATAAAACTCTTAAACTAATCAAGGAATGACAAAGATAAGACTTACAAAAGAATTTGACTTTGAAATGGCTCACTCTTTATTAAACTACGATGGCCTATGTAAACATATACATGGACATTCATATAAATTAGCCGTTACAGTTATTGCAAGTCCTAATTGGGATAAAAATTCTCCAAAAAGAGGTATGGTAATGGACTTTGGAGATTTAAAAAAGATAGTAAATAGATTAATTACAAAACCATTAGATCACGCATTTGTTGTAAACTCAGAAACGCCAAAAGAGTGGTTAACAGAAGATAATGAACTATTTGGGAGAACATATAAAGTTGATTATCAGCCTACATGCGAGAACATGGTAATTGACTTTGCTAATAAAATAAAGAAAGAATTACCCGATAATGTAAAATTATTTAGGGTAAAACTTCATGAAACTGCAACAAGCTATGCTGAATGGTATGCATCAGACCAGATTTAGTAAATTAAATGAAGGAATAAAAAAGGCATTATCATCACATAATGCCTTTTTTTATACACCTCTCTATTTTTAAATCCACTTTATAAGAGGTAAATCTTGACGGTGAGGCAATAATTCGTGTTTTGGAAAGACTCTAAACGCAAAGTTAAAGACTCCTGCCCTTGAAATTGGCAACTGAATTTCATATTCAGCTACACCTTCTTTTTCAACTACAAATTTTAATTCCTGAAAGTCTGTAACATTATTAATTTCTTCATTTTCTTTTTCTCCAAAAACTATTTCAACTCCCACATTTTGAGGATTGCATTCACCTAACCGCAACCATACCTTCGCTGTAAAATCATCACCCAAGCTCATTGCAGTAGAATTTGAATCCGGATACTCAATATGAACAACTTCAAAACTTTTCCATGCTTCTGTAAACCTCTGTTTCCAGTTAACGATTTTCTTAATTACCTTAAAGTCATCACCTATAATTTTCTTATACCTATTTATCTGAGGGTTATAATATTTTCTTTTATAATCATCATACATCCTTTTCATAGTGAATCGCGGAGCAATTTCAGCAATATTCTTCTTTATCATTCCTATCCACTGCTCAGAAATATTATCTTCATTTTTGTTGTAGAATGCCGGAGCAATTTCTTGTTCAAAAATTCGATACATCAATGAAGCGTCAAGCATATCTTGTTGATTTTGTTCATCATACACCCTATCCTCACTTAGAGCCCAACCAGCACCTTCTCGATAACCTTCTGCCCACCAACCATCAAGAACGCTAAAATTAAGAACACCATTCATAATGGCTTTCTCGCCAGATGTACCACTGGCTTCCAAAGGTCGAGTTGGATTATTCAGCCACACATCAACACCACTTATAAGTCTTTTTGCTAAGGAAATATCATAATTCTCCACAAATATAACTTTACCAATAAATTGTGGCATCTTACTAATCTCTACTATATGTTTTATCAAATCTTGTCCAGCTTTATCAGCAGGATGTGCTTTCCCAGCGAATATAAATTGTAAAGGTCTTTCCTGATTATTAATTAAGGCATTAAGACGTTCTAAATCGTTAAAAAGAAGATGAGCTCTTTTATAAGTAGCAAAGCGACGAGCAAAACCAACAGTTAGAACATCATCTTTTATATTACTTAATACATCAACCATATACTTTGGAGATTCATTACTACGACGCATACTATCTTCAAGTCGCTTTCGTAAATAATCCATTAGTTTCTTGCGATGTTTAAACCTTAGATCAGCGATAGTTTTATCGCTGATATCATATATTTTATTCCAACTTTCAATATCATCTTGATTCTCGAAAAAATCCGGTTTGATTTTAGCGTAAAGTTTACTCCAAGACTTAGAAGCCCATGTCGGCAAGTGAACACCATTAGTTACATAACTAATATACAACTCATTAGGATAATAACCCGGAAACATATTAGCAAACATTTCTTGGCTAACCCTACCATGAATGCGACTCACACCATTCATTCCTTGTGATAATTTAGCAGCAAGGATACTCATAGAGAATTTTTCAGAATGATCATTAACATTAACCCGTCCCAAGCCAATAAACTCATCCCAATGTATATTAAGTCTTTCTGCATAATGAGGCAAATAAGCCCTTAACAAATCTTCATCAAACCTATCATGACCAGCAGGAACAGGAGTATGAGTAGTAAATAATGTGGAAGCTCTGACAGCCTCTTTGGCCTGTTCAAAATTCAAATTGTAGTCTCCAATAAATTTACGTAACCTCTCCACTCCTATCATTGCAGCATGCCCCTCATTACAGTGATATAATTTTGGCTTTGCTTTTATAGCATCAAGAAGTCTTATTCCTCCAACACCAAGAATAAGTTCCTGCATAAACCTATTATTATGATCACCACCATATAATTGATATGTTATACGTCTATCTGCTGAAGTATTTTCATCAATATCAGTATCAAGTAAATACAATTCAACTCTTCCCACATTTATTTTCCATGCCTTAGCTCTAAGCACTCTACCAGGAAGAGAAATTCCGATTGTAATCCATTCTCCATTTTCATCCCTTACAGGGTTAAGTGGTAAATGAGTAAATTTCTGTGGTGTAAATGTAGCTAATTGGTCACCAAACTGAGTAATTTTCTGACGAAAATAACCATACCTATATAGTAAACCCACTGCTACCATATTAACATTATTATCACTAGCCTCCTTAATGAAATCACCAGCTAGTATTCCTAAGCCACCGCTAAATATTTTTACATTATCATGAAGTCCAAATTCCATACTAAAATATGCAATTTGATCTTCATCACGATCTGCCTTCTTCAACATATATTCTCTAAAATCAGAATATACTTTATTAAGATTTGTAATAAATTCTTCATCCTCAGAAAGAGCTTTTAACTGTTTAATATCTAAAGACTCAATCATCGCAATAGGATTATACTCAAATTTAGTCCACAAATCAGGACTTATAATTTTAAATAAATGAGCAGCTTCATAATTCCAAGTCCACCAAAGATTATTAGCTAATTCTGATAATGGTTTTAAATTATCAGGCAAATTTTGTTTAACAAGAGCTTTTTTCCAGATAGGTTTTTGACTATTGATATTACTAAAATTAGTTCCCTGCTGATGAAAAAGCTGCTCACTAATAGCATTATACCTATTACTTATCTGAACTAAGGCTAACTCATAAGCAGAAGTATATTGTTTAATTAAATTTTCCCATAAAGTAGAGCGTGATAATTCATAAGCTTGTTTGCTAGCCAGCTTCCTTTTATCATTACTCAAAGTTGTGTAATTAAGTATCTCATTTGACAAGTTTAGTCTTGTTTCAACAATGTTATTGTCATTTCTTTCTATAACTTTAGCTCCCAGATTATTGTCATCAATATTACCATTTATCCATAACCCATAACCAGCCAATGAAGTTGTAATAGTTGGTATGCTAAACGCTAAGCTTTCCATAGGAGTATAACCCCAAGGCTCATAATATGATGGAAAAACTGTCAAATCAAATCCAATTAACAAATCATAATAAGGAAGATTAAAAACACCATCGTTTCCATCAAGATATACTGGGGCAAAAATCACCTTAATTCTTGAATTAGCATTATTATTTAGATCTAGTTCCTTCATTTTATTTAAAATACTATCATATTCAGGCTCGTAAAGTCTATGCGTCAACACTTTTGGTTCACCACCAAGATGCTTTGTATTCAATCTATGAATAATCTCAGCGTCTGCTTCGAAGTGATGTGCCGGTACTGAAATAATTGCAACAAGTTCTTTTCCATCCTGAATTTTATATTCTATTTCTTTTAATGATTCGAGAAATACATCTATTCCTTTGTTTTTAAATTCATAACGACCACTATTTAAAACAAAGAATGGATTTTCAAGTTTATATCCTAAAACTGCTTCACTTATATCTTTGAGCTTAATCTTGGCATTTTTCTTTTTCTCATTATATTCTACTTCTTTCGGCACAAAAGCATCATCAAAGCCATTATAAGTTATTATATCTGGACTTTTCTTCAAAAAAGCTTCACATTCTTTGGCTGTGATATCACTAACCGTAGTAAATACATCTGCATTATTGGCAGACACTTTTTCCATAGAATACTTAGACGTAATATTAAATTGCTTTGCAATAATATGAGGGACATAATCATTTAGTTTAGAATATAGAGGCATATTATTACCTGCTAATACTCTTCCCATTATTGTTGCATGAGTAGTGAATACGGTAGCAATATTAGGGGCTTTATCTTTTAAATATAGAATACCTGAACCAGTCATCCATTCATGAAAATGTGCTATTACAGAGTTATTATCGTTAAAATTCACCTGAACAAATGACTCTATCACTTTTGCAGCTGCATAACCAAACATTACTGGCTCTACATAATCCCATTGTCCATTTAATGAATCTAACTGAAATTTATTCCATAAGTCTGCAAATATTTCGTTCTTCTTAGGGAATAATGTTGTAAAATCAACTAATATAGCAATTGGTTTTGTTTTAATATTCCACCTTCCCAAACGTACTTTAAGACCAATAGTCTCAGCATAGCTTCTCCATTCTGGATATAGATTATCATCATTAATAAACTCGTTGCTATCTTCTTCATTTAAAAGATCCGGGCCAACAAATATATGATTTTCTTTAAATTCTTTTGAGAGTACAGGAGCTTTAGTGGCAATAACAGTATTAATTCCACCAACTTTATTGCATACTTCCCAGCTTATTTCAAAAAGCACTTTATTATTCATATGTTTAAAATTTATTAATATGTGATATGGAGTCACATAACAATGTTTTAATCATGACCTTGTGGGTCAGTTTACGATTAAAAATTGTCATGTTCATTTCATATATATAAACTTGATTTTAATAAGTTAAAAACTAATTATTTAAAATGACTATTCATAAATAAATCCATTGAACAATAGATTTAAATTATTCATTATCTTATATTTAGCATAAATAATTAGTGAAAAAATGTCAAACACAAAAGTACTCAAATTATTCATATAAATTGATGTATAAAGTTTAATTCAAGAAATAAGAATAAATTAGATATTAACCAAAATATTCACATTGGAAATTGCTATATAAAATAATGATTTAAAGAATATTAATTTGGTTTTATTAGTTTTAATATTTCAAGATATCACTCTTATTAAAGCTTAAGAATAAAATTCTGATGCATCACAAAAAAAGCCGTTCACTTTCGTGACGGCTTTTCCTGTGATCCCTCCGAGGCTCGAACTCGGGACCCTCTGCTTAAAAGGCAGATGCTCTACCAACTGAGCTAAGAGATCATTTTCTTGTTTTTAACAAGGCTGCAAAGATAAAGGCTTTTTTTTATTCCACAAGTAAAATCACAAAAAAAATAAAATATTTTTAAATTCACTAATTGTCAATTATTTAATACATATTTTAATCTTAATTAAATAAAACAAATTACCCTTAATATCAAAAATATCTCTTAATAAAACCTTATTATCACCTTATATTTTATTTTAACTTTGCCGCCAAGAAAAATTAAGCTTCTTATAAAACTATAATATGAGTAAAGAAGAACAAGAATCAAGTAAAAATTTTAAAGCTTTTATCTGGCATGCTGCATTTCTTGCTCTTGCCAGTAATTTTATGGATGTGGATACCGTAATACCGGCAATGTTGGTAAAAGTTGGTGGAAATTCCATTCATATGGGTATACTAACAACTATTATGATTGGAGGAAGCAGTTTTATGCAATTGTTCTTCTCAGGCTTCTTATCTAACCAAAGTTTTAAAAAGAAATTTTTGTTAGGTGCTATTAATCTTCGAGTATTAGCACTGATTAGTTTATCCTTATTATTTATTTATTCAGATTCTCTCTCAAAATCAACTGTTTTTGTAAGCATCTTTTTACTAATAAGCATTTTCTCTTTTAGTGGAAGTTTTGCTAATGTTTCTTATATTGATATATTAGGAAAAACTATTTCTCAAAAAAAACGGAAACATTTTTTCAGCCTTAAACAATTTATCTCTAGTATTGGCTTGTTAATTTCTGCATTTTTAGCAAAATATATTCTAAAAAATTATGATTTCCCTAATAATTACTCTCATACATATTTTTACGCTGCTGTACTTCTTCTAATAGCTTCCTTAGGTTTTTATTTTATAAGTGAAAAAATTCCATCTACAAATAAAAGGATAAAGTTAAAAGAATTTTTTACTCAGATGCCTAAAGAAATTAAAAGCAATACCCATCTAAAATTATACTTAATTATTATTAATTTTATGGGAATTGGCGTTAGTTTGTTACCATTTGTAGTACTTCTTGCAAAAGAAAACCAAGGAATTAATTTCAATCTTATTGGTACTTTTATTGTCTTTAGGACCATTGGAATGTTGATTGGTAGCTTAAGTTTATATTTTATGGCAAAACGGTATAAATATAAATATATACTCCTTTTTGATGTTTTGCTAGGTGGTTCTATTCCCATATTAGCACTTTTATTACAACAACATCTGAGTGTTTTTCCAATAATCTTTACCTTAGCAGGTATTTTTGTCTCTACTTTTAAAATCTCTATTAATGGTATGCTTATAGAAATATCTAATAATGAGAACAGAACTTTATATGCAGGAATGTCAGGAGCCGGAAATATTCTTACCAGTATTTTTCCTTTGACAGCCGGTATCCTTATTCAGTTTTTTGGTTTTAATATAGTTTTTAGTTTGATTAGTCTATCTATATTATCAAGCTATTTTGCAGTTCGTAAAATACAATTATAAAAAAAGCAGGTATTATTTATGCCAGTTTGTTCATTTAATCCGAATTATTCACAAATAATCCTGATGATTAAGTAAAACTATCAATAAAAAGAGCCACCTATCAGGCGATAGGCAGCTCTCTAAAAAACTAACTCAATCATGCATTATCTTACGATAAGCTTCTTTATAACCCTCTTATTATTCGTTATATACGATAGGAAATAAATTCCTTTGGGTTGTTTTGTTATATCAATTGTATTAATAGTGTTAGCTTGAAAACTATAATTTGCTATTTCCTGACCTGATATTGTATAAACTGTCACCTCTACATCTTCTTTTGTCTCCACTTTCATTTGTCCATTTGATGGGTTTGGGAAAATAGCAACTTCATTATCCGGATTATTTCTTACAGCTACTACATTCGAGATTGAGAACTTACTATCATAGTCTACTTGCTTCAATCTATAATATGTTGTACCTTCTCCTAAATTATAATCTAAACTTTGATACTTTAATATGGTATTTGAATTACCTGCTCCTTTTACCATATCTATCTCTTCAAAATTAATATTATCAGTTGACTTCTGCACTATAAAATAGTCGTTATTCTCTTCACTTGCTGTTGTCCAATTTATCTCTGCATGCTCTCCTACCATTTCTGCAGAAAAACTTATTAGAGCAACCGGCGTAACTGCATCAACATCACGAAAATCTTGTTTTGAATTGCTATTGTTATCATTGAGTGCTATATCACTACCACAATTATATTTCAATCCATCATCAGTTTTAATATTCAATACCGGCAAACCATTGTTCCAATCTGCTCTTCTATAATCTGTGGTCGACGTTCCTTCGATTATTATCATTATGGCATTACCACTTACCCAGCCTGATCTATTTACAATTTCTTGTATTATAGAAGTTAAGCTTGGCGTTTTTTGGTCTTCACCGGCATCTCCATTATTCCATGCTGCTGGCGACCAACTGACACTGGCTGAAGTTTGTGTTCTTCCACTTATATCATAAACTCCATCTCCATCAACTACATCCGATGAATTATCTACATCTTCTCCATGTATTGTTAAATTAACACTTCCTGAGGTATTACCATCAGCAGTAAATTGAATATTAGCTCCGCTTATAGTAGCTCCTTGTGCTATATCAACACTTGCAAACCTAATACCAACTATCTGCTGTTCATCATCATACATTAATTCGATATCAGAACTATTTAAATATGAATTTCCTGAACTCACTTCTTCCTCATTCTTAGTAGTAGCATTAACAGATACATCTGACGTTCCAGTACAAGATTTATCAAAAGCATCATCTAATCCATTACTATTTGCATCAACTCCACTTGGGCTTTTATCTGCAACTCCGTCTCCGTCGTCATCATCTCCTTCAATTCTATCAGAGGCAGAATCATTATCTGAATCCTGATCTTGATAATCAGGAACACCATCACCGTCATAATCATAAGGAGTTATTGATTCTCCACCTGATGACTTATCATAAATATCTAATATTCCGTCTCCATCGCTATCTTTTATAATACTTGGAGTTTTATAATCTGCTGGAGAATAACCTTCTCGAGAGTCATCTATAGCATCTCCGTCTGAATCTATATCTCTATAATTTGGCAAGAATACCGGTTCTGTTGATGAATCATTATTATATAAAGGTAGTGCCGAACTTGCGTAAGAATCATTGTATCCATCACTATTAGTATCACTAAATGAATCTATAACTCCATCTCCATTTGTATCTGCACCTCCGGCTTCTACTATATCTAAAATACCGTCATTATCAGAATCTAAATCTAAATAGTCTTTTACTCCATCTCCATCAGAATCATAATTTACTAAGCTGGATGTTGAACCGGCATCTACACTATTCATTATTCCATCTCCGTCTGAGTCGGAACCTCCAATTCGCGCTGTAGAACTATTATAGTTTGATGGCTCTGCTCCTCCGTTGGCTTCTATGGCATCCGGAATACCGTCATTATCTGAATCTAAATCTAAATAGTCTTCTATACCATCACCATCAGTATCTTTTGTACCTTCTACAGAATCTATTATTCCATCGTTATCTGAATCCTTATCACATTTATCCTGAACTCCATCTCCGTCAGTATCTACTGTACCTTCTTTAAAATCCGGAATTCCATCATTATCACAATCTGATCCATCTAAGGCGCCAAAATCATTATTTGAATTGGTTTCTCCTGAAGTAGTAAAATTTGCAGTTTGAATACTTCCTGATGTCAACGCATAACCAGATGGTAAACTTGACTCTTTTATTTTTGCTATTAAATGACCTATAGTCGCATAATCAAAACTCCAATCTCCATTTGCATCTGTTGTGGCTGAATTTAAATATTCATCTGAAGCATCTATTGTTCCATCACCATCAGCATCGTAATATATCTCTATCTCAACACCTGACAATCCTGTTGTCTCTCCTGCATCTTTTATACCATCTGCATCACTATCTCTCCAGACATTACCTTCCATTGTATTTGTCTCTGCTACTAATGACGCTAGTGCCTCAACATCTCCTCCTCCACATAATGGATTCTTAATATCGGTGCTAGCTCCTGTAGATGTATTTGCTGTACTTAGTAAATTATCATCTCCTGATGACACATAAAATGTTCCATCAGAAGAAAAATCACAGCCTTCAACATCTGATAAACTAGAAAAAAGTGTTGTTACTTCAACTGCTCCTGTGGACTTATTTATTTTTAAGATTTGATCATTTGCTCCTCCATTATTATTTACAACAAACATCTCTCCTGTAACTGAGGAGATAGAAATATCATCAATATCATAATTTACTCCTGTCCCATCAATTACTATATAATCAACTCCATTGCCAAAAGCATCCGGTACAAATTGACCTGTTGTTATATCTATCTGAAACATCAAGTCGTAACTACTTCGACGATTTGACGCCCATAAGATTCCTGTACGTGCATCAAATGCTAATCCATCAACATCATTTAATGATTGTGCTCCTTCTGCCCCATCTGCTGTTCCTCCTCCATCAACTTCCCCAATCAAGGTAAATGCTCCTGTTGAAGTATTTAAGGTTCCAAAATCACCAGCATCAGTAGCATATAACTGATTGTCTAAATGTCCAGGCCAATTTGCTATTGCTTCTATTGACGAACGACCAGTAGCACCTATACTATTACAATGACCAGAGGATTTATTAACTATGAATAACTCATCGTCAGCATCTGACACATAATACATTAAGTCTTCTCTAGACAAAGGAACTGGAGAACCAGAATATTCCACAGTTAAAACAGGATCTACTTCTGCAGTTCTATGATTAGAAGAAGAACCCGTATTTGCAGTAATCTTAATAACTATATTATTACCATTATACCACCCTGCTCTATCAACTATTTCTTGAATAATTGATGATAAATCAGGAGATTTTTGTGCAGTGCCATTATCTCCAGATGTCCAAGCAGATGGATTCCAAGTAACAGAAGCAGATGTAGCTGTCCTTGAAGAAACATCATAATCTGCTGACGAAAAAGTAGCAGCATCATCAGAATCTTCACCCTTAATAGTAATTGTAAATCCAGTTCCACTCTGAGACTCATCGGCTGTAAATTGAATATAAGCACTATTTATTGTTCTGCCCTGTGGTATCATTACTGAACTAAAAAGGATACCAACTTCTTGCATATGCCCGTCATAACACAATTCTAAATCACTTGAACCCTTGTAAATATCACCATCAGAAACTTTTTCTTCTGCATAATCATCAGCAGTATATTGTACAGTGGTTTGTGAATAGCCTGAAAAAGCTATTAACAATAAAAGGCTAATAGCTATTATTTTGTTTAAAAATATTTTCATAATGAGTAGGTAATCTTAAGTTAGTTATTCTCAACTGCATTAACAATTATTATACCATATTATATATATATCTATTTTTATTATAGATATAAGTATTTATATAAAATACAAATGAAATTATATTCCCCAAAATGGGAATATAATTTCAAAATAAATCATTAAAAAAGCCACCTATCAGGCGACAGGCAGCTCTCTAAAAAACTAACTCAATCATGCATTATCTTACGATAAGCTTCTTTATAACCCTCTTATTATTCGTTATATACGATAGGAAATAAATTCCT
>Ga0256842_1001507_pt1 | contig 18488 bp, 14 predicted proteins | sample 4559240metaG_FD_185973 | JGI IMG/M metagenome (GOLD analysis project Ga0256842, IMG submission 185973) | Hydrothermal vent microbial communities from Guaymas Basin, Mexico - 4559-240 | ecosystem: Environmental > Aquatic > Marine > Hydrothermal vents | place: Mexico: Guaymas Basin | collected...
ATAACCCATATAAACATCCAGAAGCCGCAAAAAGAAGGATGATGTATGTATTAAGACGTATGTATGACAACCATTTTATAACCTTGAATCAATACAGAAAAGCGATGAATACGAAGATTGTATTAAAAAAACATCCGCCCAATTTTTTTGGGCTTATTGTTGCACCCTATTTTGCTGATTATGTGAGAAATTGGCTTATAGATAAGTTTGGAGAAGATGTTGTCTATAAAAGCGGGCTTAAGGTTTACACAACATTAGATACCCAACTTCAGCGTTATGCTTTTATAGCCGTTAAAACAGGTATATTAAAATTGAAGAAAAAATATGACGGCTTGCAGGGCTCTCTTATAAGTATGGACCCAAAAACTGGATACGTAAAAGCGATGGTTGGTGGATTTAGTTATGAAGAAAGTCAGTTCAACAGAGCGCTTCAAGCAAAAAGACAGCCCGGTAGTGCGTTCAAACCGTTTATTTATTTATCTGCTATACAACAAGGATATTTGCCAACCGATACGGTAAAGGATGAGCCGGTTGTGTTTAGATTTTCTGGGCAGGAATGGCGTCCACAGAATTATGAAGGCACTTTTCATGGCACTGTTACACTAATGTATGCCTTGGTTCATTCGGTTAATATAGCTACAATTAATCTTTTAAACAATATCGGTGTTAATGGTGTTATAAAGCTTGCGAAGAAATTGGGTATACAAGAGCCTATACCGCCGGATTTGTCCATAGCTTTAGGTTCTTTATCTTTAAGGCTGATAGAGCTTGTCAGGGCTTATGCTGCATTTGATAATTATGGCCTTTTGCCTAAGCCTATATTTATTACAAAGGTAGTAAATAGGGACGGAGAAGTAATATATGAAGAAAAGCCGAAGCTAAGAAGGGTTTTTGATACGGTTGACGGTTTTATCCTTACAGGTATGCTAAAAAATGTTATAAATTACGGAACGGGAAGAAAGGCTAAGGTTATAGGAAGACCTTTAGCTGGAAAAACAGGAACTACAAACGACTATAGGGATGCTTGGTTTATAGGGTATTCGCCTTCGCTTGTGTGTGGTGTTTGGGTTGGGTACGATAGCAACAAAACCATATTTAAGGGTGCGACAGGTGCAAGGGCGGCTTTGCCTATTTGGATAATGTTTATGAAAAATGCATTGAAAAACAAAAATATAGAAACCTTTCCTATACCTAAGGGTATAACATCTGATGTTTTAAAGAGTTTAAGACCGCCTGAAAATATACCATCATACAAGAGCAACTCAAAACCCACCATACAGACTATATATGATAAGTATTTTCAATAGCTATGGATAGCGTAATCATAGATGATGCTGAGTATGTAGATAAAAGAATAGATATTGTTTTATCTTCCATATTGGATATTCCGAGAAATAGAATACAAAATTATATAAAAAGCGGATATATAACGGTAAATAGTAAAGAGATTAAAAAAAACTATAAGTTGGAATTAAACGATAAGGTTTCGCTTGCTATACCTGAAGAACAGGAAATGTCTATAGAGCCAAAAAAAGCTGATATTAAAATCGTTTATGAAGATGATGATTTGGTGGTTGTGGATAAGCCAAGCGGGCTTGTTGTTCATCCGGGAGCAGCAAAAGAAGATACAACAGTGTTATCGGCTTTGATGTATTTAGGTGTTAAGTTATCGATTGTAGGTGCGCCGTTAAGGGGCGGCGTTGTGCATAGAATAGATAAAAATACGAGCGGAATACTTGTTCTTGCAAAAAGCGACAAAGCTCATTTTCTGCTTGCAAAACAATTTTTTTCACATACTATAGATAGAAAGTATATAGGTATCGTGTGCGGACATCTTAGAGAAAAGGTTGGTGTGGTTGATGCACCTATAGCAAGACACCCTATAAAAAGAAAGGAGTTTTGCGTAAGAAACGGTGGTAAGAATGCAAAAACCGAGTATAAGGTTTTAAAATCGTTGAATGGGATGGATGTCGTTATGTTTAAGTTATTTACGGGAAGAACGCATCAAATTAGGGTTCATATGAAACACCTTAATCATCCATTGGTAGGAGATGAAGTCTACGGTAAGAAAAGCAACATAATAAAAAGACATGCTCTTCATGCTTTTTTTTTGAAATTTATTCATCCTTCTACAGGCAAAGAGATGTCTTTTTTTTCAAGATTGCCAAATGATATGTTAAAGATAATAAAAAGTGGAGGTTAAAGATATGAAAAAATTTCTTTCTGTTTTATTGTTTGCGGTTGCTTTTTTATCTTCATGCGCAACCCTTCCAATATTGAAATCGTCGTCAAATAAACCTACCTTGCACGATTTGCCGGTCGTTCAACATTTTGAAGCAAATGGCGGCATAAGAAGCGTTAGTCTTTCTTGGATACCTGTGAGTGACCCAAGGGTTGAAGGGTATATCATATATAGGGCGTCAAACGGTAAAGGTGATTTTAAAGAACTTGTAACCTTGAGCGGACGATATAAGGCATCATATGTGGATGACGGTGGTTTTTTAAAACATCTTGAAGATAATACAGACTATTTCTATAAGATTGTCGTATATAGCGCTAAAGGTAAGGGTCCCGAAAGCAAGATAGTTATTGGCCATACAGCTCCACCGCCACAATCTCCTACGAGCATAACATCTCAAAGCGGACTGCCGAGAATGGTTGTTATAAAATGGAAACCCGTAGAAGATAAAAGCGTAATAGCCTATGATATATATAGAAGTTTATCTAAAAAAGGACCATTTAAAAAGGTTGGAAGGGTCAATGGCCATATGAATACCTTTTACGTGGATAAAGGTTTGCAGGATGAGACAACGTATTTTTATTCAGTAGTGTCTGTAAACTACAAAGGTGTTGACGGTAAGATTCTTGCATATACCGAAGCTACCACAAAAGCAAGGCCTATATCTCCTACAGGCATAAAGGGTGAAATCGTTGGTGCAGGAAAACTAAAGATTAGTTGGCTGCCAAGCCCAACCGCTGATGTGGTTAGATATAAGATATACAGAGGAATATCGCCTGATTATTTAAGTTATGTAGGCTCTGTCAGTTCGGCAAAGCTGTCATTTGTTGATAAGGGTTTAAGTCCCGGTTTTGTTTATTATTATAAAGTTACGGCTTTGGATAAAGACGGTATAGAAAGCAAGACATCAGAGGTTGCAAGCGTAAAGACAAAACCGTTACCTTTGCCGCCAAAAGGCATAAGATTACAGCAGTTGGACGATAATTCCGTACTTGTTGAATGGGATAACGGCTCAAGCGATACTGTAAAATATGAAGTCTTTAGAAGATATTATATCGTTATAGCAAAAAAAATAGCTGATACGACAGATACTAAATATACGGATAAAGACGTATCAGGAAACACTACATACTACTATTGGATTAAATCTGTTGACCAATACGGTCAAGAGAGCAAACCTTCGCCTGTTGCAAGTATTAAAACAAGGTAGATGTTTGTAAAACTAAAGAGTGCTCTTGTTGTAGGCATAGATGCAAAATTAGTTGATGTGGAAGTAGACTCCGCAAGGGGTCTACCTTCCGTTTCCGTTATAGGCTTGGCTCAAGGCGCAGCCAAGGAGAGCAAAGATAGAGCCATACATACACTCTCAAATAATTCCGTTAAACTTCCTCCAAGAAAAATAACCATAAACTTAGCTCCTGCCGATATAAAAAAACAGGGTTCATCTTTTGATTTGCCTATAGCCTTAGGACTTGCACGAATATCGGGAGTAAAGATGATTACGGATGGGTATTTGTTTGTGTCTGAGCTTTCTTTGGATGGAAAATTAAGAAGTGTAAACGGAATATTTCCTATAGGCGTTTTTGCAAAGCAGAATAATTTAAAACTCGTAGTAAGTAAAGAAAATGAGAAAGAAGGAGCGTTGAGTGGTGCTGAGACATACGGATTTGAAGATTTTTTAGAAGTTGTGAACTTTTTGTCAGGAAAGCTTGAAAAAAATCCCTATGTTTTGGATATTGGAAGGATTCAAAATAATCGCAACAGCTATGATGTGGATTTTTCCGATATTAAAGGCCAAGTAAAAGCAAAAAGAGCTGCTTTGATTGCGGCTTGCGGTTTTCATAATATGCTGCTTGTAGGACCGCCTGGTGTGGGTAAGAGTATGATAGCAAAGAGATTGCCCACAATCCTTTCTTCTATGGATGAATCCGAGATGCTTGAAACCACAAAAATATACAGCGTTGCGGGTATGTTAAATGATGAACATCCTATAATTACACAAAGGCCATTCAGGTCTCCTCATAGTACTTCAAGCGATGTTAGTATGATAGGTGGCGGCATAAATGCATCTCCTGGAGAGGTTACGCTTGCCCATAACGGTATTTTATTTTTGGATGAATTTCCGGAATTTAAAAGGAATGTATTAGAGGTATTAAGACAGCCAATGGAAGACGGTTATATTACCGTATCAAGGGCGTCTGCTAAAATTACATACCCTTCTAAATTTATGCTTGTTGCAGCTATGAATCCTTGTAAGTGTGGATATTATGGTTCAAAAAAGAAGGAGTGCAGTTGCACAATTGCTCAGATTAAACAATACAGGTCAAAGGTGTCAGGTCCTATTTTGGATAGAATAGATATTCAGGTAAATGTGTATGAAGTTGATTATGAAGAGATGATAAACGATGAAATTTCAGATTCATTCTCGTCAAATAGGATGAAGGAAATTGTAGAATCGGTTTATGATATTCAGAAAAAACGATTTAGGACGGATAATATTTCGTATAATGCCCAGATGAGCGAAAAACACCTAAGACTATACTGCAAACTCGATAAGGCTTCAAACGAATTTTTGAAATTGGCAATGGAGAGATTTGGATTTTCTGCAAGAAGCTATTCGAAAATATTAAAAATAGCAAGAACCATAGCCGATATCGAAAAAAGCGAAACAGTCAAACCTTCGCACATAAAAGAAGCTATATCCTATAGGGTTTTAGATTGGGATGTTTGATTAGCTGTTGTTGAAGGTGTTGATAAATTCTTTAAATTGGTCAAACGGTAACGGCTTGCTTATGTAGTATCCCTGTATGTAATCGCATTGATTGATTTTTAAGAAGTTTAGCTGAACTACCCTGACATATTAAGGATTTTGGGCAAGAGTAACGTTAATTGCGGCAATACGGTAATAAATATTAAGGCTATTAGCATAGAAACAACAAACGGTATAACGGCTTTAAATGTATCTTCTATGTTTATGTTGGCAAGGTGAGTTGTTACATATAGATTTACTGCAACCGGCGGAGTGAATTGTCCTATAGCTAAATTAAATGTCATCATAACACCGAACCAGACCAGATTCCAATGAAACTGTGTCGCAATGGGTAAAAATATAGGTAAAAATATGTAGTAAATGGAAATAGCATCTATCATCATACCGGCAAAAAACAATATTAGATTGATATAAAATAGAATAATATACTGATTTGAGCTTAAAGATAGAAGATAGTGAGAAATTCTATCAAGGACACCAAGAGTGCTTGCTGCCCAAGAAAAAAGACCTGCGAGCGTAACTATAAGCATTACAATTGCGCTTGCATTTGATGCATCTACAAGTATCTTATAAAATTTTTTCATATCTAACGTTTTGTATACCACAAATCCTAAAAACATACCGTAAAATACAGCAACAACAGCGGCTTCTGTTGGTGTAAAGACTCCGCCGTATAGCCCGCCCAGTATAATGATTGGAGCTAAAAGTCCCAAGAATGCTTCTTTAAATGTTTGAAAAATAGATACATCTTCTTCATCTTTTCGTAGTTTTCCGTAACCTTTTTTTTTGGATATGATATAAGCAGGAATTACCAAAGATAAGCCTGCGATAATGCCGGGAATTACACCTGCGGCAAACAGTGTTGTAATGGACGTGTTTGTTAATGCTCCATAAATAATTAAGGCTATGCTTACGGGTACTATTATTGCAGTTGAGCCGGCTGATGCTATTAAGGCAGCGCTAAATCCTTTAGGATATCCTTCGTATATCATCGCAGGGATTAGAATTGCGCCGATTGCTGCTGCATCTGCTGGACCTGAGCCTGAAATGCCACCAAAGAATACGCATACAGATACTGCTACTATCGCTAAAGCCCCTGGACGTTTACCTACAAGAGCGTTTGCGAATCTCACTATACGTTCTGATATTCCGCATCGTTCCAATATAAAACCTGCAAGTATAAATAACGGTACTGCAAGCAGTTGGAATTTGGCAATGCCTGAATAAAAGTTTGGAGATACAATCGTTATACCCAGATGTGCTTGCCAGATAACCAATATCGCAGCAATGCCTATGGAGACTGCTATTGGAACACCTATTATCAGTAAAACAAGAAAGACGCCGAACAAAAGAAAACCCATTATTTATTATCCTTTAGAATTTTTATTATATTTTGGGTGGTTCTTATGATTATTAAAATTGAGCCTATAGGGATTGCTGATATGTAAATCCATTCGGGAATATTTAAGGCTTCCGTTGTCATTTCCAATTCAATCGCATCTCTTATATGAAAATAGCTTAAAAATCCAATGGCTAAAAATAGTAAAAGGCTCATTAAATTGCTAAATATGTGCAGAGCTTTGCTGAATTTTTTAGATATTTTAGATTCGAAAAAAATGAGCCTAAGATGCAGATTGTGTTTAAATGCTGACGATGCTCCAAACATAGTCAAAAATACCATAGCCGCTACTTCAAGTTCTTCGCTAAAGGCAAACGAATACTTTAAAAAATATCTGGTGATTACGTTTGCAAAAGCCAGAATTGCTATAAAAAGCAACAAAAAAGCACCGACTACTTCTTCTAAATTATTCCAAAACCATTTTAATTGTTTCATAGTTAGGTAAAAATAAAAGGGCGAAAAATCGCCCTAAATTATTTGTAATCAACTGCTTTTTCGGCTTCTTCTACAAGATTTTTGCCTATTTTAGGGACCCATTTATCATAAATTGGTTTTGTAAGTTTTTTAAATTCTTCTATCTGTTTTCTGTCAAGGACGGTTACAGTCATACCGTGTTTTTTAAGCGTATCAAGAGCGCTTAAATCAGGAGCAATTAATCCCTTTCTAACCTGAGTTTTTTCCCAATAAGCGGCTTCTATGGCAGCCTGTCGAATGATGTCTTGGTCTTCTTTTGTAAAGCTATTCCAAACTTTATTGTTGACAGACATCATTAACGGGTCGATGACGTAGTGCCATATTGTTATGTGTTTGTGGTATTGCCAGATTTTTACAGGTATTTCTATGCCGACGACAGGGTTTTCCTGTCCGTCTACAACACCCTGTTGAAAGGCAACCTTGGCTTCGCTCCAGTTCATATTTATTGGATTTGCGCCGAGCGATTTCATAATATCGATAAAGATTGGTGTTCCAACAACCCTTATTTTTAATCCTTTTAAATCAGACGGTGTTTTTATCGGTCTTTTTGAGTTTGTTATTTCCCTGTAGCCGTTTTCTCCCCATGCAAGGATTGTTACACCCTTCTTTTTAATCATTTTTTTGAGTTCTTCGCCGACATATCCTTCGGTTACCCTATCCAGTGCTGCATAATCAGGAAAAAAGAACGGTAGGTTAAATAGGTTAAGTTGCTTGATTGTTGATGACCAGTTGATGGTTGAAGCAAAGGCAAAGTCTGCAACGCCTTCCCTTAAGATTAAAAATTCGTTTGTCTGTTTTCCAGCCATTAATGATGCTGCTGTATAGACCTTTATATTGATTCTTCCTTGGGTTCTTTCTTTTACTAATTTTGCAAAATATGATGCTCCTTCGCCCCAAAGAAGCTTTGGTCCCACAACGCAGCTTAGTTTGTATTCCTTTTTGTATTGTGCTGAGTGAGAAAAAAGCGGCATTAAAAAAACTAACAAAACCCCCACTAAAAATTTTTTCATGATATCCCCCATAAAATAAGATTAATAGGGCTAAACCTATTGCATTTACACTCAACAATGTATAATAAATTCTAATTCTTATGTCAAGATTGAGAAAAGGTTGCTTTTATAGGTATAGCCATTCGGTTTTACATATAGTTAATATTTGTCCAATTTTATTTTATTTTTTTAGTTTTTTGTGGTACAATACACAGGATGAAGGCAAGAATATTGGATGTATACATAAATAATCTTTTTTTGATGGCAAAAAGACATAATGCAAAGTTATATTTAGTGGGCGGAGCGATAAGGGATTATTATTTAGATAAAGATACACAGGATTACGATTTTGTACTGTTTGGCAATCTTGATAAAATTGCTGTCGATTTTGCCAAAGGGTTAAACTGTAAATACATCAAATATGATAAAAAGTTAAAGACGTATAGGATTTTTTGTAGGATTAAAACCATAGATATAACCGAACCAAGAGGAAATAACATAGAAGAAGATTTAAAAAATAGGGATTTTACGATAAATTCCATAGCTTATGACATAGAAAACGATACAATCATAGACCCTTTAGGTGGTAGGGATGACATATTAAAGAAAATAGTCAGGATAAATCACGACAATTGTTTTCTTAATGATTCGATAAGAATAATAAGGGTATTTCGACTTGCCGCCTTAAATAGATTTGATATAGAGCCCAATACACTTAGAATTGCCCAAAGGGATAGTCATTTGTTAAAGAACGCATCCAAAGAGAGAATTACAGACGAATTAAAAAAATTTTTATCGCTGCAAAATACGTTTACTTATCTGCTATTGATGGATAAAGCTTCTGTTATAGATTCTATATTCGAAGATTTATCTTTAACAAACGGGTGTATTCAAAGTGAGCACCACCTATTTGATGTCAAGACGCACTCTTTAAGCGTTTATAACTTTTTAGAATGGTCTTTTAATAGATTGGATAGAATTTTGGGTAGGTGCTATAAAAAATATCTTGTGCATTTTAGCTCTAAAAAAGGGAATGTTTTAATATCGTTAAAATTAGCGGCGCTATTTCACGATGCTGGAAAGCCATTCTCAAAGATAATAACAAAAGACGGAAAAGTAAAATTTCCTGAGCACGAAGCGAAAAGCTCAGAGTTATTTGGAATGTATGCTAAAAAATATCCGTTTGGGAAACATATAACAAAATTAACAAAATTTTTTATAGAAAAACATATAGAGCCGTCATACATATTTACTTTGTGGGATAAGGATAAATTAAGATTTGAAGAGATAGTGGATTTCTTTTTAGGCTATGAAGAATATGGTATAGATTTGTTGTTTTTTGCTTTAGCCGATACACTTGCAAAAGGAAAGATAAGCGCTGTAAAAAGAGAAGTCTATGTGGATTTTTTAAGGTTTATGGCAAGCTCATATTACAACAAAATAAAACCCAAGCTTTCCGAGAAACCGTTAATTAACGGCAAGGATATCTTAGATATGTTTCCGTCCATACATCCTAAACAGATTAAATTTCTTCTAAACGAAACAAAAAAAGCACAAATCACTAAAAAAATCAAAACTAAACAAGAAGCTATTGATTTTTTAAAAGAGCTGATTTAATAAATTTTTTTCATATATTTATAGGAATAGAAGTTGCTAAAATATAGATATCAAAAGTAGGAGGTGCGCCTAATGAAGAGAGCTGTTCTATCTTTTGCTGTCTTAATCGTATTAGCTGGGTGTTCCACATCCAATCAAGAAAGAAAATATGTCGAAATGCCCGAATATGTAAAAGCTCAGCCGTCCGTTCATGTAGAAACAGTTAGTAATGAAGGTTCTTTATGGCGAGATGATGGTAATCTTGTAAGCGACATAAAGGCTTATCGGGAAGGTGATATATTGACAATAGTGGTTAATGAAGTTGCATCAAGCAGTAATAAATCAAGTACAAAGCTGTCTGAAGATTCATCAACCAAAAGCGGTTTAACAAAACTTTTTGGTCTTGAGAGTGCTGTATTTAGAGCTGCTGGTACGGTTGCTGGAGCTGGAAATTTAGCCGATGTTGGCGGTTCGAATTCTTATAAAGGTAGCGGCGAAAATACCAAAGACGATAAGCTTCAGGCTACTATAACGGCACGGGTTATTAAGGTTTTGCCAAACCATAGATTGTTTATCAGAGGTGAAAAGCAGATATATACAAACGGTGAAGAACAAACTTTAATCTTAACTGGAATTATAGATAGATATAGAATCTCAAACGACAACACGATAAATTCGGAATATATATCGGATGCAAAGATATTCTATAACGGCAAGGGTTTGGTTAGTGATTCAAGGAATAAAGGGTGGCTTACCAAATTATGGGAAATCGTAAGACCGTTTTAGGTGATGTGTTATGAAGAAAATTATCTTTGTTGTTTTATCGGTTATTTATCTTTCTTTTAACTCATTTGCCTTTGATGTAAGGATAGGTGATGTTGCAAACATTGTAGGTGTTAGAAATAACCAGCTTGTTGGTTATGGTCTTGTCGTTGGATTGGCTGGAACGGGTGATGGAAGTAGCGAGAAATTTACGATTCAATCAATAGCTAATATGCTTAAGAAAATGAACGTAACACTTACGGATAGTGTCGTAAGCTCTCTGCAGACAAAGAATGTAGCAGCGGTTATGGTAACAGCTACACTACCGCCGTTTGCAAAGCAGGGAGATAGGGTTGATGTTACCGTATCGTCAATAGGTGATGCAAAGAGTTTGCAGGGCGGAACATTGATAATGACGCCTTTAAAGGCGGCAAACGGAAAGATTTACGCTGTTGCTCAGGGAGCTATATCAATAGGCGGATTTAATATAGGTTCAGGTGGCGGAAATAAGGTTAGAAAAAATCATGCAACTGTCGGTAGAGTGCCAAACGGTGCTATAGTTGAAAGAGAGGTTTATGTCAATATAAACTCAAAAGATAGCATAACCTATTCTTTGAAAGAGCCGAGTTTTAAACTTGCAACCGAGATAGCCAAAACAATAAACAGATTTTATAGAAAAAACATAGCATACCCACAGGATTCAGGTAGTGTCAAGGTGCATGTGCCACCGATGTATGCTGGAAATGTGGTTGAGCTTATATCTCAAATAAACCAATTGAACGTTGCTGCCGTATCAAAGCCAAGGGTTGTTTTGGATGAAAAAACCGGAACGGTAGTTATAGGTGGAGATGTAACTGTAGAGCCTGTTAGTATTTCACACGGCAGTCTAACCGTAACAATAGAAAATACAAAAAGCGTATCACAACCAAATGCTTTAGCTGAAGGAGAAACAAAGGTTGTTAATAATAAAACCGTATCCGTTGATGAATCTCAAGGGAAGTTTATAACATTTTCAAAAGGCGCCAAGGTTAGCGATTTGGTAAAAGCGTTGAATAAAGCAGGCGCAACGCCAAGGGATATGATGGCAATATTTCAGGCTTTAAAAGAAGCCGGAGCTCTAAATGCTGATTTGGAGATGATGTGATGATAGAAGCTATCAAAAATAGTGTGGCAACCGAAAGCAATCTAATGCAATTAAAAAAAGCCTGTAGAGGGTTTGAAGCAATTCTTGTCGATAAGATGCTTGAAGAGATGGATAGAAGTTTGCCTAAGGACCCATGGGTAAAGAATAATGCTCAAAACAGCATATATAAATCTATGTATTTTGATGCATTAAGCAGAAAAATCGCCAAGGACTCACCGTTTGGTGTGGGCAATATGCTGTTTAGCACACTAAAAGATTATGTCGAGTATAAAAAGAATGTTAAGAATTTCCATAAGGTCAATATCAAGCCTTTTGCTCAAAAGAGCCTGAAGATGATAGAATTGCCAAAGAGAATCAACATAGAACCGATAGAGCGAGACGTTAAATTTGTAGAGAGCAGTTTGTCTAATAAATTTAATGCAAACGGTAAAATAAAAAATACCGTAGAAAAGGCTGCCAGAAGGTATAATGTTCCAAAGAAACTAATATATAGCATAATTAAAGCCGAATCCGATTTTAATCCTAATGTTATATCAAAGGCGGGTGCTATTGGGCTAATGCAACTTATGCCGCAAACAGCTTTGGAGCTTGGCGTTAAAAATATATGGAATATAGAAGAAAACGTAATGGGTGGCACAAAGTATATAGCATCGCTTCTAAAACAATTCAAAAATGAAAAACTTGCTATAGCCGCATATAATGCAGGACCTGGCAATGTAAAAAAATACAAAGGCATTCCACCGTTCAAAGAAACACAAAATTATGTAAAGAAAGTGCTTGCTTATATAGATGGAAAATATTAAAGTTTTGCTGAGTTTATCCGATTAGTTAGGTAGAAAGAAAAGATTGGAGGCTGTTATGAAGATTGACGGTTTTATTGGAGATGTGCTCAGCAGATATAGCAAGCAGGCAAAAGCAGTTGAGAAAACCGACATAAAACAAAACAGAAAAGAAACTGTAGCTTCTCAGGATAAATCAAAGGCTGAAGATAGGGTAGAAATATCAAATTATGCAAAAACTTTGGCTCAGCTTGGTGAGAGTGATACCGATAGAGCAAAAAGGATAGAATCCATTAAGAGTGCTATAGAAAATGATAGCTACAAGCCAAATATAGACAGCATAGCAAAGTCTATCTTAAAGGAGTGGAAGGGTGAGTGATTTGGTTAGATTAAAAGATATACTATCATCCTTTATTGAAGTGTACGATAATTTACTGTCGGTAAGTGAGCAGGAAAGGGAATATCTGGTTAATGTTGATATTAAGAATTTGATGAGAATTGTTGAGCTTAAGCAGTATATAGGGATAAAATTAAAAAATCTCGAAGATGAGTTGAAAAAAATCTTAAATAAATATAATGCAGATAATATAAGCGATTTTCTTTTTGTGGTCAGCGAAAATAAGAGCGTTGATGATATAAGAGTATTGAATGGAATGCTGCAGGAAAAGATTAATGAATTTAATAGACAAACAGAGATTAATCGCATGATAACGGAAGAGAGTGTATCGTTTTATAACGGCTTAATGAATATATATATGGAGCTGTTTAAAAGCAATAATGAAAACTACGACAAAGACGCTTCTGTTAATATTAAACAGGAATCCGTTAGTGTGAGGGTGTAAATGCCTACTATTTTTGACGGTATTTTTATAGGAAGAAGCGGATTGCATGCCAATCAAACATCTCTTAATGTTGCAGGCAACAATATATCCAACGTAAACACACCTGGGTACACAAAAGAAAGGGTTAATCTTCATACAGCAATTCCTATATTTGCCCAACCCGGTGAGTTTGGAACAGGCGTTCAGGTTACGGAAATTGTTAGTTTTAGGGATGAGTTAATTGATAGAAGGGTTAGGGCTGCATATAAAGAAAAGGCATATTATGACAAACTAAATTCTACACTTGATGAAGTTCAAAATGTATTCAACGAAGAAAATGGTATAGGTTTAAAGAAAGCGATGGAGGAATTTTTTAATTCTTGGCATGCTCTTGCTCTAAACCCTGATTTATTTACAGCAAGACAGCAGGTTTTAGAGAAGGGGCAGACACTTATCAATAATATAAAAAGTTCTTACGATTCTCTTTCGGACATTCAACATAACTTGGATTTAAGAGCTGAATATATAGTAGATAAAGTAAACAGTTTATCAAAAAGGATAGCGGAACTGAACTTTGAGATACAAAAAAACGAATTAAGCGAACACGACCACGCAAATACATTAAGAGACGAAAGAGGGAGACTGCTTGATGAGTTAAGCCAATATGCAAATGTTGACATCTTAAATGATACTTCTGCAAATAACTCAAAGCAGGATTTGACTGTCTTGTTGGGCGGTGTTCCAATTGTAACGGGCAAGGATTATAACGAAATATCGGCAGAACCAAAACCGGGTGCAACTGAAAAATCGGTTTACTTTGTTTATTCTTCCGGAGAAAAGCTTGATATTACAAATAAGATATTTGGCGGAGAGCTTGGGGCTGTTTTGGAGTTGAGAAACAAGACCATACCTGAATATAAAAATCAGCTAAACGAAATCTCAAAATCTTTGATTAAAGAAGTCAATAAACTTCACTCTTCAGGTACAGGTCTTACGGCATATTCTCAAATAATAGGTACGTATTACATTAAAAACGTTGATGCCAATGTATCCAATAAGATTTCATCAGGATTGGATATTGCTATAAAGCCGGGCTCGTTTAAGGTTAAGGTTGTAGATTCTTCAAACGATAATGTCGGAGAATACACCGTCGCCGTAAAAAAAGGCGATACAATAAAAAACGTCATAGATAGATTCAATGGAAAATTAAAAGACTACGCTACAATGAATATATCAGAAGGCAGTCAAGGTAAGATACAGATTAATACCAAAAACGGCTACAAAGTGTCATTTACATACGATAGTTCGTTTTTCTTAGCGGCAACAGGAATAAATACATTTTTCAACGGACACGATGCGTCGGATATGAGTGTCAATTCTGTATTAAAGAACGACCCAAGCAAGATTGCGGCTGGAAAAACGCTTTTGCCCGGAGATAGTACAAATGCAGAAAATATTGCTCAATTGCAACTTAAAAAAATTATGATAAATAATTCAAGAACCTTAGATGAATATTACAATGCCTTTTTGGGAGAAATAGGCTCAACCAAACAAAGATATGCCGATGAATTGACCGTAAAGGTATCGGTAGTTCAACAGCTCAAGATAACAAAAGAGTCAAAGGAAGGTGTGTCTTTGGATGAAGAAGCAGCTGATTTGATTAGGTTTCAGAGAGCTTATCAAGCAAATGCTAAATTTATAACCGTAATAGACGATATGACTCAAACCTTGTTGGGGATGGTTAGGTGAGGGTTACAGAAAATATTCTTTTTAGCAACTTTTTATACAATATAAACAAGATTAACAGTGATACATATAAAACAAATTCTCAAATGTCGAGCGGAAGACGCTTGCTTAATCTTGATACCGACCCAATATCGTTAATGAAGGTTCTGTCGCTTAAGGATATACAGTCCCGCTTTGCTCAATATACTACAAATATCAATTCTGCTAACTCTGTCCTTGATACTCAGGATACGGCTTTAAATAATGTTGACGGACTGTTACAAAAAGCAGACAGTTTGTTGATACAGGGAGCAAATGCTGTAAATAGTGACCAGACAAGCAGAAAAGCTATAGCTCAACAGCTTGATGCAATTAAAAAAGAGATAATAAACTCTGCAAATACCATTTTTGAAGGTAAATATATCTTTGGAGGGTTAAAAACCGACACTAAACCAATCCAAGACAAGCCACAAGCTGTTGCTGTTACGAATCAAAATCTGAGCGACCCTAATCAGGTAGTGGAGATTGAGACAACCGAAGCGTATAAAGATATAAATCAATTTGAAGATGGAAATTATACAATAAAAATAAAAGACGGAAAGCTTTATGTTTGTAAAGATGGTTGCCCTACCACAACGGGGGGTGTTCCTACAAACCCTATTCCAATAGATGAAAATTCAGAAGATAATTCAAATGTTAACGGCAATATTTTGGCTACATCTATAGATTTAACAAATGAGAATATCAAGGATAAAATAGAAAACAACGGTTGGATAGATACAGGAAGAGGCATAAAAATAAGATTAAAGGATATGGATTCTTCGAGCATAACGACCTTTGATGCTACTATAGATGTTTCATATACTTCAGGTGGAAAATCAATCTATGCTGGAGATGATGGCCATAGAGAAGTCGAGTATTCAGACGGATTAACAAGCCCTATTACACTTAATGCGAAAGAGATATACAAACCACACAATCAGGTATTGCAAAATAGCAATTTTATGATAGATGAATCCACCAATGACCCAGTTACTGAAGAATCCTATTTAACAGATATTTCTTTGAATGAAGCATTAAGTAGGGTTAAGTTAGAGGTTGGAAGCACAATAACTATTAACGGAAGCGACCACAACGGAAATTATGTTAGCGGTGCTTTTGCTGTTGGTGGTTCGACCACATTTCAATCGTTAATAGATTACGTTAAAACGCTTGATTCGATAGAAATACAAAAGAACAATAAAACATTGGTAAAAACAGATGGCACCATAGCAAGCTCTGCAGACCATTTGAGTGATTTAGGAATAAATTCCAATGTAGATTTATTTGGTTATACAGCATCGGGAGCGTCTGTTTCTATTGCGGTTGCGCCTACCGATACCATCTCTCATGTTTTGAGCCAGATAGAGCTAAACTTTCATGTTGGCGCTGAAATTAAGCATGGAATAATTGAGTTAAAGGGTTTGACGCCCGGAGAAAATAAACTAAACATTTTTGCTCAGACTCATACGAACAAGCAAGCCGTATTCGGAAGCTTTATTGAGACAAGTAAAGGTGCAAGTGGCGGATTTAAGGATACGGTAGATGGATATGTAAAAAATGGGCATCTTTCGTTTGAAGACAAAAGACCCGGTGAAAGCAAATTTAATATAAGTTTTTCTATTAAAGATTCTTCCGGTTCGCCGGCATCAAATGTATTTGGCGTTTTTAATGTTTCTAATTTGGGAAGAGGTGTAGATGTATTTAAGGAATTAAGGAACGCAAGCCAGGCTCTTCTTGATGAAAACAGTGTAAATCAAATAGGAAAACCTACAAAATGGGAAAAGGGTAGTTCCTATAATATTAAATTATCAGGAAATTACCTTGGCGGCATTGATGATAATTGGACAGTCAAGGTTACCGACAATGCAACGGATATACACACAACAGGCGGAGAGTTGAAATTTGATGTAGTTAATCAGCAGAGTGAAACAGTTGCTAATGTTGATTTAATAAATAACGGAAGCGAATATGAACTAACCGTTAAAAATAAAGACGATATAATTATACAGCATGTAAAGGATAGCGATTTAGATAAAATATTGAGTAAAATAGTCATAGAGACGGGTGGATATCAAACTATCAAAAACAAAGATAGTGTAAACGGTATAAATGGAACGCAGGGTGTAACCCTGAATTTTTCTAAGGTTAGCAACAATAGCACATTTCAAACGGGAGATATGTTTTCTTTTAAGGTTAGTAACGGTTTGGAAAGGGCAATTGAGCAGGTAAGGCTTTCTTTAGGTCAGGTTTTGACATCAAGGGCGGTTGTTGGAGCTAGAACAAATAGGATGACACTTGCAAAAGAAAGAATAGACTCTATAAAAATAACAAATTCAAAAACTATCTCCGAACTTGAAGATGCAAATATTGCCGAAGTTTTTGCCGATTTTCAAAGAAATCAAATCGTGATGCAGGCGACATTAAACGCAGGCTCAAAAATATCTTCAAGAAATCTATTTGACTATTTAAGATAAATCTTTAGATATTATATTTTTCTTATTATTAAGCGATTTTTCCAGTATTTTTTTAAGTTTTTCTTCTCTTGATTTTGAACTTTTTTGTTCATAAAGCATTTTGTCGGCTTCAGTAAACATATCATTACATGATTTAAATTCGCCGTTATTTATAGCGTATCCATAAGAAAAACTTATATATAAGTTTTCTTCTTGCTCTATTTTCTTGAATTCATCATTTGCTCTTTTTAATATACGTTCTATGCCGTCTTTATCGGTATTTGGCGCTATTATAGCAAACTCGTCTCCGCCTATTCTTGCAAAGATGTCGTTTTGTCTTAAAATTGTTTTATATACTGATACAAACCTTTTTAAAGCCTTGTCGCCTTCGGGATGTCCTAAGACATCGTTTATTATTTTTAACCCGTCCATATCCATTACAACTAAGGCAAAAGGGTTGTTTCTACTATTAAAAAGCCTATTGAGCTCTTCATTAAAAAATCTTCTGTTATATGCACCTGTTAAGGGATCGTGAAAACTTAAATATTCAAGTTTTTGTTTGCTTTTATATATATCTGTAACATCGATACAGGATATTAAAACATGCGGTTTTTTCTTTATGTGTAATTTACTAAAGGACATTGCAATCCATCTTTTGTTTTTTAGTTCAACATCCATACGATATGTTGTATTCTTGCTTAATAGTGTTTTAGTGAATGTATCTTTTATAATTTTTATGTATTTTTCATCTGCTAAATCTAACAGTTTGATGCCGTTTCTTTCTATTGGTAGAGAATTTATAATAATCTTTGATGCGTTGTTGTAGTATTCTATTTTACAGTCTTTTGTTAATAGCATTATGCAGGTTTCTATATTTTCTACAAATGTTCTAAATTTTTCTTCACTATCTTTTAATTCTTGATTTAATAGATGCTCATTTGTTTTGTCTTTTAATATAATAGCAAATTCCTGTTTGTTTAAAGCATATATTGAGTATTCTATATATTTTTCTTTATAGGTCATAGTTTTTGAAGTTATGGGCGTGTCGTTTTGTATGACGTATTCTAAATCTTTGACTATTATTGAGTTGTCAAAAAGTAAATCCGATAGCTGTTTGCCTATAAGGTTGTCTTTGTTTGTTTGAAAAAACATCACAGATGAATGATTTACTGTTGTTATCACACATCTTTTATCTTTATATTGAACGACAATCAGGCAGGAAGGCATATTGTCTACAATTTTTTGATGTCTCTGTTTTGCTTCCACAAATTTTTGGTAAAATTCGTTTCTTTCTT
>Ga0256842_1001508_pt1 | contig 18488 bp, 24 predicted proteins | sample 4559240metaG_FD_185973 | JGI IMG/M metagenome (GOLD analysis project Ga0256842, IMG submission 185973) | Hydrothermal vent microbial communities from Guaymas Basin, Mexico - 4559-240 | ecosystem: Environmental > Aquatic > Marine > Hydrothermal vents | place: Mexico: Guaymas Basin | collected...
CACATTCAATCTTTTCGGCTCTCATTTTTTGATTTAATACAGGGCTTTGAGATGGAAATAAACGAGTTAAGCCATTCCCAGAATTCCAATGGAAACATGGTTTTCCAAATTTTGAAACTAACTTGTAATATTCCCAAGCCTTATAGTAAAACCATAGTCTGCTATACCAATGTGAATTTCTTTTTATAGATTTTTTCATAGCTTTATAGAATTTTTTATTACATTCTTTAAAGCACTTCTCGTCTCCTCCAGAAAAATAGCAAATATCGTGTTCATTGCAAGCTTCTTTAAATATTTCATCAAAATAGGGTTTTAAAGCTTCTTCTAGTTTATCAGGTATCCTTTTAGATAACCAAGAAGGCCTGCAACCATTGCAAATTACTAGTTTATCATATTCGTTCAACATCATTTCACCTCTATATCTATTGTATCACTGTTTCTGTGGTCAAACCGGTATATACTAAAAATTGAAACTACTTCAAGTTCGCATAAGTTTTTGTTTTTCAAAATCTCCCACTCCATCACGAAGTCCTTTAAAATCATTTCTTTCTCTTCTCCCTGTGTACGCCACAATGCTATTATGGAGTTTGGTTTTATAAATCCTTCAATAAAATCACCTAATATCATTTAATGCTCCATTTATCATTATTTATAACTACTTTGTCAAATTCCTTGATACAGTCTTTGCATAAATATCTAGGAGTAAAAAAATAAATATCATCGAATTTAAGTATCTCTTCAGCGTCCTCGCATTCATATATCTTTTCATCATCTTGAAAGCAGTAATCACATAATATTTCATTCATTCTCCCCCCCCTTTTTTTTATTTATTATAGCAAAATTTACAAAAAGTATAAACATACAATTCTCCATTTAGTCTTATTCCAACCAAATATTCTGCTTTATTTCCACACTTTTTGCAAGTCGTTTCCATTACTTCCTCAAAAATCCCTTACATCTTGTTTTTTGGTTGGTATTCAATGTGAATATGATTTGTCTCAAATATCACATCAAATTCATCTGTTAAGCTCCCTCTTATTTGCTCAACAATCTGAGATACTATATCTTCATCAATATTTCTTGTTCTTAAATCTACTGCATACCCCACATAATGTAAACTAGCTCTAGAGTGTTTACTATCTGCAACAGAAGTTATTACCATTTCATGTCCATAGTACCAATACACATCGTTTGCAACCAAAACTGCAATGATTATTTCAGGTTTTAAGCCTTTTAAGCTTACATTTTCTTTTAGTTTCATTTTTGACCCCAAAAACACATATTTAACTCTACTTTATTTTTTTATGTTTGTCAAAGAATTATTTCTTGTCGTGGAATATCATACACTGTTTGCCAATTATTCTCTTTGATTGCATTGTCCCACATAGAAATTTCAATATCGTTTTCATTGTTTATTCTATTTTTGTTTTTCAAATCAAATAATGCTGTTCTGATGTATGTAAAATCCCCCAATACACTCCAAATCAAGTAATCCCTTATATCCCTGCCTGCTTCTAGTTTTAGATTCGGTAGAGCATCTTTTAATACTTCTGTAATAACCATATTAAAGTTGCTCGCTTCTTCTAAGTTCAGCTTTATCCATCTTGCCATTATTTCTCCTATTGTACAAATTCCTCTTTTGAGCCTAACACATAAAAAGGTGCGTGAGCATCTACAAAACTTACTGCGACTTTTGTTGGAGCGTTATCGTTAGCTCCGTCTCTCCACAATCTTACTTTTATCTGAGCAGACAAGGGAACGCCTGCTATAGGTATATCACCCAAACTTACTATTTCTTCCTTACCGTTTACAGTATTATTTATGTTGTATACAAAGTTAGTATCATCCATAGTAGTCCAATCCACCCCATCATAGTCCCCACGACCTTTTATCATATACTGTACTTTCCATCGAGGAGCATTGTTTATATCCTCGTTAATAAAATGTACATGAGGACGGATAACGGCTCCTGCCCCTCTATACACATCATGATTTAGCTGATAAGCTTGTGTTAAAGCGTGGGAGTTATTAGTTACATTAGCACTATCATCAAAATCTATGTCGCCTGTGTCGTAATCGTAGTCTATATGACCTGTAGATACATCTAACCTCTTGCCTATGTTGATAGGGACTAAGTCTCTCCATACAACATCTGTTATAGTAATAGGTGTCTCTCCTGTTAATACTATTTCTTTAGCTTCAAAAAATTGCTCTTTTATCCAAGTTAAAAATTTCATCATTCCTCCAAATACAAACCATTTTCATCTGTTAGCAAATTGCCGTCTTCATCTGTCAGCAAATTATCCGAATTTTTCCATTTCAAACATTTTTGTATCTTCTTTTGTTCTGCTGTTGTGAGTGCTCTATTGTAAAACAAAAGATATTTATGTTTTTTGTCTTCTCTGTTGGAAAATCCCGTGTGAGCATTATTGAAATCTAGCTCAAAATTATCATAATTTAACGGATTTGTAATATCTCCATCTGCAACCGTTTTCAAGCTTAAGGGTAGTTGTATTTTTGTTTCAGCGTCATTATGCCATTTCCCTGCTTGATAAGTTTCAGAATAGCTATATCCAGAAGTCGTTACATTTTTTCCAATAGGAACCCTTATTTCTTCTCCTGCTGTTCCATTCTCCCAAAGGTCAAAACCGTTTAGGAAATTGTAATGATAAACATCTTGTTTTTCGCTCCAAAAATCAGACAAGGTTGCACCTTGCAAAACGGCGTTTCCTCCTGCTGTTCCTGTATTGTATAGAATATCGGACAAGCCACCTTCTGCTAGATTAAATTCAGCATTCCCAAATTTAAGAAATGATGCTTTTCCTGTGTAAAATTGTGTAGAACCAAGCAGTCTAGAAAATAACTCTAATTCATCTCCTGTCGTGCTCCTTATTTCGGTTACACTACTACTATCTGTCTGTTCTGCCCCTCCGTTTACTGTCCAAGTTATTGTGCCATTATCAAAATTTCCTTCTATATCATACCATGTGTCAGCAGTTGCATTTTTCAATAAATAAAATTGATGTGATGTTCCCGAATTATCCTTATAAAAAAAGAATAGAACATTGTTATATGTACCATCATTATTGTATGTATAGAAAAAGAACTCGCCATCTGTGCTGTCGTATTTAGATAAAATAGTCTCATAACTGCTCGTAAAAGAAGGAGCAATAATAAGCCTAAAATCTACATTCGTTCCATTATGAATATTGTCTGTGTTTCCTTTTGCATACGCTGTCCCATCACCTTTCGCACACTGTGCTTGCACCAATGTTGCATTATTTCCGTTTCCGCTTTCGTCTTCAATAGTCGCCGAGTCTGCTCGTTTTTTGTTCAAATATATTGCTTGTATATCCAATTTTGCAGGTAGAGAGCAATCTCGGCTTAGAACTTTTTTACCAAGCCATCTCCCATCTCCTCTACTACTAATTCTACATCAGCACTTTCACTTTTTACTTTTAGAAATTTGAATTCACGACTTGCAAATTTATTTATATCATCTTCTGCAATGAAATTGTCTTGTCTTAAAACAAGAGTATCGGAGCTAGAAGGATTGAAGCTTGAACCATTTGATTGAACGCAAGAAAAAGTTATTGAGGATAGAATCTCTCTGATAACGATAGAACCAACTTGAACACCTGCTTGCAGAACCGGCAAAGTTTCTGATTTTCTATATTTTGTTGTATCTGCAACAGTATATGTTATTACTCCATTTGCAACAGTTGCTCCTGTTACTGTTTCTTCTGTTTCTGCTGTTCTGATATCTCCGATAGCAGATAATTCATCGGCATTTCTTGCCCTTACATAATGCGTCTTCCCTCCTACACTTTTTATTGCTACCATTTTAGAATTGAAATCCTGCTCCAAAAAGATTGTTTGGTCTGATGCTGTTGTTTTAATTGTACTCATTTTTCCTCCAAAGAAAATTAAAAAAAGACTAACTTATTATTAACTTATTTTTCTGAAATGTCAAGTTTGCATTTTTCGGTCAAGGCAACCTTTTTTCCAAGTTGACAATTGTGTATATAAAATGCTATACTTAAATAGATATTTTTTTGAAAGGAGGTGATTGTGAAAATTTTATTTTTAATTCTACTAATATTCTTTATTTCTTGTGGAGAAGAAAAAGGGGGTATAAAAATACCCCCTGTTGAAATTCTAACAAATGAACAGTGTGATTTACTTAGTGATAATTGCGGACTAGAATCATATTCTTGTTACAAAATTTATCTAGATTATGGCGAGTATAAAAATACTTATGATATTGAATATAGAACAGAATGTAGATTGAACTGTGATGGCGTAACAACAGATGATACCTATTCTTATATTTTAAGGGAAAATGAGAATGGAGAGTGCATCCAGACAAGAGATTGCAATCTTGAAACGCACGAATGCGGATTAAATGATTAAGTTATTGCAAATTTTACTTCGTAATTGCTAGTTAACTTAAAAACTTCATCAAAATTTAAATTATCAATATTATTTTTAATTGTTATTCCTGCATTGATAGGAGCACCAGTTGTCGCCTCGTTTGTTATGATGCTTTGTCCAATAATTGGATATACCATCTTGCCTATCAGTCGTGAAGTTAAATTTCTCCATAAATGATGCAAATCATACGAATTTAAAGCATCATCTGTAATGCTAGAAATCATATAGTTATCTGACAATCTCGTATCTAAATAATAAATATCTCCCTTCCAATCATTTGCAAGACTATTATAATTTCTTGGTGCATAATGTCTTCTTGCCCCTTTAAGCTTATTAGCGTTATCCTCATTATCAGTTATTCTTGCATAGTTAAATAAAGACCCACTTGTTATCGTGTTTTCTACCTGTAATCTGCTAAAAACATCACTTTCTTGAAATGACCAACCTATATCGAATACTGTGTTGTATTGTATCCCATATTCCCAAAAATCCTCCATTTCTTGAACATAAGTATTAAAAATTCCCTGATTATAAACTTCTTGATAAGAAGTACTCTGATTAAAGCAAGTAAGAGCATAAGATTGTTGATTCAGAAAAGCTGTTTTTATACTATTTATCAAACTTGAAGTTGAATAATCACCTTCTGCAACAATTGGAATAATTGTGTTTGCAGAACTAAATTGAATTATCATTCCTTCCGTTATTTTCGTATTTAAGAAATTTTTTATAGAAGAATTAATTGCATCAAAAGTTAATTTTATTCTTGTTTGTCCTGTACTTGCGACAGAATATGTTCTTCTTGCAATATACAAAATATAGTCATATCCATTTCTCGTAAAATTGTAACTATCATAAGTATCATCTATTTCAGAAAATGAGGAAGTTATATCCGTATCAGAGATATCTTTTACTGTTTTTAAAATCGGAGAAATAGGTGTTATGCTTGTTTTTGAAACATAAACATTCATTAAAACTAGTCTGTCTCGTCTTTGTCTGAAATATATAGTATTTTCTAGACTTGTGCTATCTCCATCACTCAACCCCTTTATTCTTGCTACAACATTATAATTTGCAACCGCCTCAGCTGTTTCAATTAAAGAATTTAAAATTTGGTTATGAATTATTTGTCCACCTTTTATCCCCAATCTTAACATATTACCACCTATTATTATCTAAAAAGAAAAATATTTGCTGTCTTGTATTTACAACTGTTGCTTTATCGTATGTCAAAAAACCTTTTGTTCCTGCCGTAAAACTTGTATCTAATTTCATACTTTTTCCTGATATTGCTGTTATTTTACAGCTTGTTCTTGCTCCTGTTTCATCGATAAAAATAACAAAATCATCTACTGCGAAAAAAGGATAATCATACCTCGCTATTTTTGCATCTTCAACCTCACTACAGCTGCAATCAAGAAAATTTCTAATATGATCATCGTGAGTAAAAATATTTGTAGCTGTCATTTTGCCATTTAAGGCAGGAGCAATTGGATTTTTTATAAGCGTTCTAGTTATTAAAAAAGTTATTTCCCCTTCGTCTTTTTTCAAGCAAAACGCACGATTAGAAATATTTTGAAAAGTAAAGAATTTATCTATATCATTAAAATCATAAAAATGACCTTCTTTAAAATCATAATATTTTTTATAATGAGTAGGGATTGTTAATTTTGAGTAAACAACAGAAAATAATCTGTTGTAGTAAAATAATGTATTTTTTATCCCTGCAATCGAAACATCTTGATAATTACTTATATCTATATCTAATCTTGAATCTTTTGCAAATTGCATTACATTTATGCTATTTAGATTTATAACTCCATTTTCCGTCTTTACTGAGATTTGAGCTATTCCTGTGTACAATTCAGATTTATAACTATCATTTATTTTTAAATAATCTGATATATTTAAACTAGCAACAGTGTCTAGACTTGAAGTGTCAGAAATCTGTATAACTGCATATTTTTGTAAACTTGCATCCCAAGTAAAAACTGCTCCATTTATCTTAGAATGAATATTTATGAAATCTAAAATAGATGGGATGTTTTCCATTTTAATAATAGTTTGAAATTCACCTCCGACAAGAGACCACGCATCAGGAAAGTCTATGAAATCCAAAATTGGAGGGACTTCTCCAATATAATAATCAGCAAAAAATGAAAACCTTTCCAGGTATTTATAATTTAAAGCAAGTGTTAATGTTGAGTATATTATAAAATCATACCACCCTCTATAAATTAAACTTGAATTTGGGGGGATTGTAAAATCTGTATCTAAGCAATCTATTGCATTACTACACGAAAATTCAAGAACAGTCCCATTAAATTTTGGTTGTTCTTTTATTAATCCAATACTTAACAGTTCTGTGTCTTGATATAAAAATACTCTTTGCCCAATTAAAGATTTTGGATATTTTCTCAAATAATAAAAAGAATTATTGCTTCTTATGTATCTGTTTATAAATGTTCCATTCCTGCCTCTCGCGATACTGATAGTCGTTGAATCGATTACTGTAACTACTACTTGTTCGTTTTTTATCCAATAAAAATCTCCCGAAACAAGGCTTGAAGTATCGGCTAAATAAATAGTTGTAGTCTCAGGCTCAATATCCATATCGATTTTTAGTTCAATATCATCAGAATTATATAAATTCCCAACAATACTTTTTGGTAACTTGAAATCAAAACCAGATATTCCCTCTGCTTCCATTTTTTCTATATTAATCGCAGGCGAGGCCACATAATCAATATTGCAATCCACTGCTCCGCCCATTATTCCTGCAATCCAAACTTTTTTCATATATTAACCTCAAAATCCTAAAAATTAAATTAAACTTTTTCTATAAATCCTATACTCCATCTTTTTAAATCCAAATTAGAATATTGCTCCTTAAATCCTTTATAAATACTCATTACTAAATTTAAATCTTGCGTGTTGGGGATTTTAAATTCTAATCCATAAATTCTCAATTCTTCTGCTGTCCCTCTTCCGTTTTCGTGAAAGAAATCTTTTACATATTGTCTTTTTGTTCCTGCAAAATATACAATATCAGCTTGATATACATTTCTGTCATTATCTTTATCATAGTTGCTTTCAGGAGCAAAACCCCTTAGTATCTCTGTATTATTCTCAAAGTCCCATTCTATTTGCTCAAATTTATTTAAAATACTATTTAATTTGCCTTTATCCTTCTCGGCATTCTGTAATATTAACTTAGAGCTCCCCCACCCTGTCGCATCAAATCCACCTGCAGGGTAAACAATACCTGTGTCAAGCCCCAGCGCATCAGCAAGACTTTGATTAACAATTTCTAATGTATGTGCAAGAGTAAAAGTTGTAAACTCTTTTTTATAATCTATTGTTCCACTTCCACCATCATCTGAAATTATTGTGTTAAACCAATTTTCTAAATAAGTGTTTGCGGTATAAGAATAGCTTGTTCCGTCCAATTTATAAGCTACTCCTGACACAGATATATTTTTTCGTGATATTGCTACTACATCTTTAAGTCCCATATTTTACCCCACCATTAAATCATTCAATCTTCTTTTTGCTTGTGTTTTTGAACCAAATAAGCTTACTTCCATATTTAAATTATATTCTTTATCTGATTTTGCCATAGAGTTTCTTTCTCCTGCTCCACTATCCGAATTTGCACTAGTTGCAGAAGATAGAGCCATACCACCTGCGACCATTCCTGTTCCAATTGCTATTTCTGTTGCTCCGACTGCTGTTGCACTTGCTCCGAGACCAGGAAAGAGGGCATTTTTTGCAGTCCCCATCCATAAAGTTTTAATTCCGTCCCAAATTAATTCTTGTCCAAACATTTGTGCTTGTTGTGCAAGAATTTCAGGTATTTTCTCAGCATTGCCAGCAATAATTGCATTTAGATATTCAGAACCAAATCTTTTCAATAAATTAAAATGTTTTAACTTTTCTTCTCTCTCCTTTTCTTCTAGCTTCTTTCTTGCTTTGTATTCGTCCATTGCAATTATTTTTCTTTGTTCTGCATTTCTTTCTGCTAGTTCAAGAACAGAATCATCAAACACTTTTTTAGCATCTAGCCATTTATTATACTTTTCTGCCTGCTCGTCTTCATTCATTATTTCTTTATCTATCTCGTCCAACTTTCCTGCTAGTTCTTTTTTTGCAAGAACTAAATCAGTATATCCGAGCAACATTAAATCTTTTTTTATTTTATTGTATTTTTTTTCATCTTTAATTTTATCTAGCCTGTTTTTGTCTTCAAATCCATCTTCTTCTTTTTTTAGTGCTATAATTTCTTCTATTTCTTCTTTTTTTGCATCTAAAAAAATCTTTCTAGAATCTTCTCTTTCTTTTTTTTCTCGTTTCAATCTAGCAACTATTGCTTTACCCCTTATTCTGCCAATTCTTAATCTATCTTCTTCTTCCTTTTTTATCCTTGCTTCCAGCTCTTTATTTGATGCTATTATCCCTGCTCTAGTCGTATCTATATATCCATCAGCCGTTATCGAATCTAAAGCTTTCTTTAGCCCAGAAATCCTATCAACATCACGCTCTATTTTTCTTAATTCTTCTCTTGTTAATGTCGCTACACCTTCTACACCTACAGACAATATCGCAAAGCTTTCTCCAATTGTCTCGCCTAGCTCTACAAATAGCTCTGCCCCTGTGTTTTTAGCTGTTTGCCACGCTGTTTCTATCTTTTTAATAGCTTTTGTTCCTGCTGTTCCCTGCCTTACCATTTCATTCGTCACCTTGCTTGTAGATTTTGCAAGCTGTCTATTTACTTCGTCTAGCAAAGCTGTTTGTCTTTGTTGCTTTGTTAACTGTTTTACTGTTACTCCAATCGATTTAGCATAATCTTTGTTGACAGTGCCTACATTAACGATTACCCCCAAGTTATCCAAAATCAATCTTGACTCTCTTGCTGTTCCGGTTATTAAATCGTCAAAAGCCGATTTTACATCTGTTCCCATTACGACAGCTGTTTTAGCAGAAAGATTTATTAATTTCTCTAGTCGCCCATTTGATAAATCTATTCCAAATGCCAATGCTTTGTTTACACCTGTTACTAAATCAAACTTGTTAGCCAAGCCCAGACTCGCTTCTTCTGCTGTTTTTAATTGTTGAGCAACATCATAACTTTTAGTCTCCAATATTTTAAAGCTCATTGCCATTCTTTCAGAGCTTTTAATTGTATCTGCTCCTGCTTTAATCATCACGCCACTCATCACCGCTTGAACAGCATTTCCAACATTTTTGAAACTTCCTTCCATTTTTTTTGTTGATTTATCAGTTTCTGTTTCAAGTTTTTTTAAAGCCTTTTCGGCTTGTTTCATAGACTTTTCTAAATCCGTTTTGACTTTTAAAATAATATCTAATTCATTCATTGTTTTCTCCTTGCTTCTATTTCTGCATTTCTATCCATTTCAAAAAAATGGATTAAAGTTGCAAAAAGAAAAGGCATTTCATACAAATTTCTATTATCTTTTGAATATGTATATTCTGTATATATTTCCCACAACTGCTTATCTTTCAAGTATTCTTCCACAACACAATTTGCAACAATGTCTGTCCCTTCTATTGCATCTACCATATTATTATCTTTTTTTTCTACTGCACGAAAACAAGAACGATATTCGATTTCAGGACAATTTTTAGAACAAGCTAAAAGTCTTTGATTGTATATTTCGTTTGAGAAAACTCGCCTAATTATTACAATTTTTTTTTTAATTGAATTAGTCTTTCTTCCATAAGACTAACAAAAGTATTTAAGATTTGTAGTTGTAATTTTAAATCTGTCTCAAAGCCAACATCTATCTTTTCCCCAAAATAAACAACTTCTTTGAAAAGAGTATCAAAAAAATCATTAAATTGAGAATGCAAAGTTTCAGTTGTCAAAAAAGTATAAGGATTTATTTCTGCAAATAGTTTCGCTCTTGAGTAGTGAACTTTTGTGATATTTTTTTTTAATACAAACTTGTTTATAATATAATTACCTTCTTCATCTTTATTGAAATTATGTTTTTCTGCAAGTTCATTAATCTTTTCTTTTGTGCTTTCTTTATCCTTTGCACTATTAATAATATGTTTGTCGGTCTGCACTAATATAACATTGTCTAAAAATATTTGTTTTGCTAAATCTAAAAATTTCATTCCCTCTCCGTCAAGTCAAGATTTTTTCCAAGTTTAAATAACCATTAACATTTTTTTACTTGCATCAACATTTCCGGCAATAACATAAGTTGTTTGGTGCATATCATTGTTTACAACATTTTTATCCTCAGAACGAATTAAAGCACCAGGGCACCAAATAGCAAAATTATCTTTCTGCCCTAAAACTTCTATAAAATCATTTAATTCATATTCTGTTGAATAAGCAGAAGAATACATTGTTAAAGTTATTTCTGTTGTATACTTATCCTTGTGAGTCCCCCCGTTTCCTTGACTGCTTTCTGTAGCTTGACACTCCATTCTTGTCATTTCTCTTGTTAATTTGAAATTAAAGAGTCCAGCACAAACAGCATCAGAATTTATAACAGAAATTCCTTTGAAGTTTGTTGTTGTCATATGCTGTGTCGCTGTTTCAGCTACAATTGTTCCGATTGTACTAGTTGTCAAACTTGTTGAATTTGCTTTATCTCCTTGAAAATTCATAACAAGATTTAATAGTTGATTTGCAGGTGTTTCAAAGTCTAATCCAAATCTAGCCCAAGTTACAAGATGATTTTCTTTTGCAGTTTTGATAAAAAGTAAATAAGGCTCGTTCCCTACTCCATCTAACTCGTAATAATCTAAATCCATTATACTGTCTCCAACAGCAACATTTATTTTATTTTCTATTGTTATAGTTGTTCCTGATACTGATTTTACAACACAAATATTATCTCCGACTTTTATAAACTTTCCTTCGTTTGAGCTAGAAATTCCAACACCGCCTGTTTGAGTTATTGTGTCTGTATTTCTTGCTGCTGCATCTACTGTATCACTTTCCCCTTGTTTAGCAACAAAATTCCCAAGCATATTTTTTAATAACTCTTTATGTGTTGTTGAAAATGAATTATCGTGTATTCTTGTTATTTTTCCTTCTGCTTTATGAAATCCTATTTGCGATAAATCATCTCTATTATACTCAGAATACTGTTCAGTAGTTAAAGGTTCTCTTATAAATTTGAAATCAGAAATAGGATTATTGATTGCGAGTTGTTGCCAAACTAAACCACTTGCACCTGTTACATCTGCATCAATTATCAAATCCCCTTCATTAAAACTTTTTCCGGTCGCCAATTCAAAATCAGTCATTGAAACATAATATAAAGCTAATATTTTACTTGAATATCCTGTTGCCATTTTTATACCTCGCAAGTTGCTTGTCTTAAAGACAATATTAATTTAATTCTTTTATTGTTTACTTTTTCAGTATCAAGACTTTCTATAACAAAATACTGTTTTAAATTGTCTAGAAAATCATTTTTATTTAATATCTTTTCATAATCATTTCTTTTAAATAATGCCTCGATATTTATAGTTACTTCATTGAAATTTTGCATTATTTCTGTTCTCGTGTCAAGAAAATTCCATTCATTGACAGCTAAATCCGATCCTTTATTCTCTTTAAAGCCGATTTTAAGAAAGCATTTTTTTAAATTGTCTTGTAAAACTTTCTTTAACATTTTAACCTCAAAGAGAAAAATTTGCGTAATTTACATTTTTTTCTATTTCCGTTGTTGATTCTCCATTTTCGTTTTCAGAAAATATTTCTTTTGGAGCATATTTTTTTAAAGTATTTTCATACCTATAACAAGCAACATTTCTTTCATTGCTTATGTTATTTTCTTCATAATCAGAGGATAATAAACACTCGATTTTGTAATAAAGTAACTTCCATAAATCTACATCATCTATAATGTCGTAGTAATTGGAAAATCCTGACAAATCAGAATAAACAAATTTTAAAGCAGTTTTATTTAATCTGCTTAATCTACTTTCTTTCAAATTGTCAGCATCTATCAATTTTGTAGATAAATCCTCAAAGGAAATAAAAGGTTGAACCCAAGATTTTCTTACAATTAATTTTTGATTTGTAGGCTTAATTAAATAATGCCCTTCTTCAAGATTGTTTAATTTTATGATATAGTTACTATTTATTCTTACTTCACAATTTCCACTTTCTAGAATTTCATTATTTTTGTTCATAATATCTTTTACTAGCAATATCTTTTTCTGTGTTTCATCAATATTATCAACAATATTTTTGAAATTAAAATCATCAATTTGCAATAAAAGACCGTCCCCCTGCTCGCAAGAAAGGGAAGTTGCGAGCAGGAGTTCGGTAGGAGAAAGAATAGTAGCGTTTATAAAACTATTGCTTTCAATAGAAAAATCTACTCCTGCTACTAATTCCGACATATCAGAAAGTTTCACAAGAGAAGAAAAGTTGTTTAAGAATAATATACCATTTTCAGAGCTAATCATTTAATTGGACACCTTACATAATCCATTTCTGCCTTTCCAACCAAATTTATAGATAAAATATCCACGAATTACTAAATTTCCTAATTTATCATATCCAACTTTAACAACTGGATTTTCAGTTTCAGAAAGAAGAACAAGAGGCTTGTCGCCTGTAAAAGCATGAACATCCCCTGCGTTGATTCCAAGAGGCACAACAACTGCATTCTCTCCAAAATAATCAAGAGCATTTCTGCTATTTACATTTGTTGTTTGAGAAGTCTTAACTGCTTTTAAAACAGTTGTATATTTTGCAGTATCAGCGATATAAGCATAAGGAGTAGCAAAATCAAGTTGGTTTCCGTGATAATCCGTTTGTGCTACAAGATTAGCAATTATGTCATCGACGGAGGTTGAACCCCAACCACCTGTGATAAGGTTGTCATCTTGTTGCAATCCAGTTCCACCATTTGAAATAACAACATCACCGTAAACAGTATCAGTTGTTGCGTTATCTAAAATGGTGATTAAATCATTTTTAACTTTTGTGGCTATTTTTGCAAGAATTTCTTTTCTCACAATCTCACCATAACCCTGTGTCCTGAACTCTCTTGATGCCTTAGCAATCCCAGCTTTTGTTGTAACAATAGAATTTATAAAATGATTAAACTTAGCAATATTTCTTTCTGCAATAGAGAAAGTGCCTCCTTGTTGCGTAATTGTTACTAAATTTTCGTATTGTACTCTACTTGCATTAAAATCTGTTCCTGTATATGCTCCAGAACTGTCAACCAATGCAATCGTTCCTGTAGAAACTTCTTGAAAAAATCTTTTTGTTCTTGTTTCATCAGAATTTATTGCAGGAGAACCGTGCAAAACTTGAATAGATTTTAAAAATTGGTCTAATGGATTGGGTCCAGCTATGCCAAATTGGTCTACATAAGCTTGTGTAAATGTTTGAAAATGCGTAATATTTTCTTGTGAAAGTCCTGTTGCTGCAGACATAAATACCTCCTAAAAGTTAAAAAAAACAAGTAATGTGGATACCAGTCTTCTTTTAGAAGAGCATTACATTATTATAATTACTTTTTTTGATTTATTTGTCAAGTTTTTATTTTTTTGTTTTCTTTTCTTCTTTTGCTATTCCTAGTTCTTTCATTGCTTTTTTTATAGAAATTAAAGGTAAGTCAGTTATATGAACATCTCTTCTTTTTGGGTAAACAAGATTTTCATTTCTTATCATAATAACTCGATTGTCTTGAGAATACATAACTAATTGCCAAGACCTTGATATTTCCCATTTCCCTGCAATATTAAAAAAATAATTGTTTGGATAAAGATTAACATCATTTTTTAAATAATTCATTATTACTGCTTCATTAGTAGGAGTTAATTCTTCAAATAGCTTCTCTCTCTCATCTTCACTATCATTTACTTTTAATCTCGCAGAATATTTCCAAATCATAAAATATCCGCTTCCATCCATAAAAGCGTCCATTTTTGATGCAATATTTAAACCCCAAATTTTCTCGATTAAATCTAAATCTGTTACTTTTATGTATCCTTCTTTTTCTTTTCTCTTCAAAAGTTGCTTAAGTTGAAACTCCTTATTCTCATCAGAATTATATTTTTCAACTTTTACAAAAGTTAGCTCTTTATCTTGTGTTTTTAAGAACCAACTTTTTAAATCATTTTCTTTCTTCTTAGCTTCTTTTTTTACATCAGCTACACTTTCTGTCATTTTTGGAATTGTTACAGCCATTATTTACCTCCAAATTCTTTTGCCATTGCTTTTCTTATTGCATCTTCTACATCTATTGTAGAAGTGTCAATCTTGTCTCCTTCCATTCCTGCAGTATTTCCTTCTTGCAAACCTTCAAAAACTGTCAAATGTCTTTCCAGCTCCTCAACACCCAACTTTTTATAATCCCAGCCATAAATTTCAAACTTCTTTTTTATTGCTTCGTTTTTTTCAATTTTCCCAACAAGTTCAGATTGCTTCTTCTCAAGCCTTTCTTTTTCAAGCTTTTGTTGATATTCTGTTTCCCAATCCTTTCTTGCATTCTCTTTCCATCTTTCAAACTCTTTTTTATTGTTTTCTTCAAGCTTTTGAACGATATCAAGAGGAACGGTATTGAGAGTTGGAGTTTTCACTTCTTCTGTTTTTGTGTTTTCTTCTGCTTTTGGTGCAGGTGCCCCTTCTCCAGAGTTTGCTCCTTCGTCATAAAACTTTCTAAAATACTTTTTCATTTCTCCTCCTATCTAGAAACTGTTTTAATAAATCTTTTAATAAATCTTTGCATATGCCTTTCTACCATTTTCTTATAATGCTCTGACCATTCTAAAATAACATAATTCTTTCTGTTTCTCAAACTTCCTAACTTTGCAGAATTAGAAACTCCATTTATATCACTTCCTGTTACTCCGATTTTATATTTTTTCAATGCTGTTGTTCTAGATAACGGAGTAACTTGCAAGCTGTGCAACATACTAGAAGTTTCTTGCATGTTTGGAATTGTAGATAATCCTTTTTTTGCCTTATGAATAATCGTTGCTTTTGAATAAGGAATAAAGGATTGATTTCTTGCATTTATTCCCTTGTTTGTTAACCTCACAATTTCAAGTAAAATATCAGCCATTAACTGCTTAACTGCTTCTTGTAACAACCTATCATGTATCCTAGAAATTCTAGCTAAATTTTGTAATCCTTTTATTTCTGCACTCATTCCATTAACTCAAAATTAATTCTTTACTTTAAATTCTTCTTGCATGTCCTTTATTTCTTCTTCCTCCCAATTTTTCGTAACAAGTAAAGTGTAATGTCTACAATTGTATCCACCTCCAAAATTCCAAGCATCCCCAACTTGTCCATTACTTAGATTTCTCCATTCTGTTTTTGTCTTTATTTTTCCAACATAATACCTGCAAAAAGGACGAGTTATTCCATCATTGGGGCCAACATAAATATATTTTTTATCTCCTTCTTTTATTGTTGCAAAGAAGTTGGCTCTATTTTTTCTATAAATAGCAGACTGAGTAGTATAAAGTCTTGTTCTTAAATTAGAAATAGGCTTGTCTATATTGTTTTGGATTAAATTTATTAAATCTTCGCTATCTGTTACTGCCCCAAATTGTGCCATTCTGACTAACCCTTTCGCTTGGCTTTCTGTTACATTCATCATTTTTATTAGATCCAATTCATTTTTTAAATAATTATCAAATTGTTCAAGTTGATAATCTATTGCAGAAATAGAAAAATCAGCTTCTGGATATATTGCTTTTAGATTATCAATATCAGTTTTATAGATTTTAAAGAATTTATTCAATAAAACATCTTTTTTATTATAAAGCACTTCTTGATTATCTTTCCAAAATTCAGCACGATACAATTTGTCAACTATGGAAATAGTCGGTTCTCCTGCATTTATCGCTCTTGCAGTATCTCTCAATATCATTTTTTCCATATCATCAACAATCTTTTTTAGCAAATCGTCCATTTCTTTATGATTTACTAATGCTTGCTTATTGTATTTTATTAATGCCTTTCCTTTGTTCATCAACTGCCTCTTTTATAGCTTTTTTTGTTTCTTCTATGTTGTCAACTAGATAAAAAACAACATATCCACCTGCTAAATAATCTTGTGCCTCATAGATATTATCAAATGGTAAAGTTATTTTTTCAAACTTTCCTTCTTTTTTTATCAAAACATCAACCTCATATTGCTTTTTAATATTATCTATTATTCGCCAATCAAGCACTTTTACAACTTTATATTTCTTCACTTGGGAAATCAATTTCTTTGCTTCCTGTCCTTTCGGCCGTAATTGCACGATATTTTGCTTTTGCTTCTTGCTCACTTAATCCCTCCATCTCCATTATCATTTCTATTTTTGTTATTGTTCCTGCTTTATATCTATTCAAGATATTTACTTGCCTCTTTTCTTCTATTGTCTCTTTATCTAACCTTGTCTCTCCAATATCCAAATCAGAATAAATAACCTCACTTTCCTTGTTTACAATTTTTAAATCAATTAAAACTTCTTGGTCTCTTTCTTCAAATTCTTCAAACAAGCCTATTTTTGAATTACGAACTGCAATAATGTTTTCCATTGCTAACCTTCTTGCAACTCCACTTTCTACTTTTATATCCGAGAAAAGGCCATTAATATCAACACCTTCTGAATAAGCCAATCTTTTAAAAGGCTCTTTTATGAATTCTTGCCAATCTCTTTGTGCTTTTCCATCTCCCAAATCAAGAGTATTCAGAGTGTTGCTATTTCCATCTGCCGATTTTCCTAAATCAGGAATTGAAAAAAGTTTAATTTGGTCAACAAGTTTCTTCCATTCGGATTTGGATAAATCTGTTATTCCATAAATTTGTTTCAGAAAAGTTAACTGTGCAGAGATATCTCCCCAACTTGCACCACCTGCCAAAATCATCTCCATAACTGGCAAAGGAGAAAGTGAAGGCTTTGCGTATCCATCAGAAACAAGAGTGAAAGGGAGCTTTTTATAATTCGGATTCACATCATCTTGTTGCCAACCTTGTTCGCTTGAGGGTAAAGTATCCCAATATTCCGCTTGTGTTTTATAAACTTTCCCATCTTTCCACATTTTAAAATTATACCAAATTTCCGAACTATCTTTTCCGGTTTGTTTTAAAAATTGCCCAACTCTTACAATTACAAATCTTATCTCGTCTTCTGCACTTACACTTACGACATATTCGCTTGCGTGAAGTGCTTTGAATTTTGGTTTATCATTTTTTTTGTATGTCCAGAAAAGAGCTTGTTTATTTAAATTAAAATATTTTTCAAGCAAGTTAATTTCTCTTTTTCTTCTTTTTACCCAATTTTTATTTTCCCAATCAGGATATTGCACTTCTTTTGAATAGATATTTGAACCATTTCTGATAAAAGCTTTTGTAACATTATTTGTTATTACTTGCATATTATCTTTATTTCTCATATATCTTTTAGAAATAAAATTCTTTAAATCTTCTTCTTGCCTACTAGACAAAAATCTTTTATCAACTTCAAAATTTGAAGGTAGATAAGACAATTGCATATATTCATTATCCATACTTTACTCCTTTTTTTACTCCATCCAATACATCTTTGTTCATTTCAAAAATCGGTGCAATCATTGCTTCCGCAGAATGAGACATCTTTCTTTGCTCTATATCCTCATATTTCATTCCGCTTATATAAGACATACTCCACCACTCATTTTCCTTCGCCATTATTACTTTATACTTTTCATTTCCATTTTCGTCAAGAATTTTTCTTCTAAATATCTCATTCACAACTAAAAGTTGGTCTTCTGGGTGTCTGTTAGAAACAATAATTGTCTTTATATCTCTTGCTCTCAAAACAGAAAGCCAGCCTGCACCAGCTTTTGAATATGCCTTTACGCTTTCTTCTGCATATATAACAAATCGTCCATATTTCATTATTAGTTTATCTATCCATTCTATCATGCTTCCTTTATGAAAAATTTCTGCAGGGAGAATATAATAAAATCCATAATGGTCTATTATAATTGGAACCATCGCAGCAGTGCCGTGTGAACCGGGGTCAAACCCCATTATCACATTATATCCAGAAAAATCCGTAACTTC
>Ga0256842_1001509_pt1 | contig 18486 bp, 17 predicted proteins | sample 4559240metaG_FD_185973 | JGI IMG/M metagenome (GOLD analysis project Ga0256842, IMG submission 185973) | Hydrothermal vent microbial communities from Guaymas Basin, Mexico - 4559-240 | ecosystem: Environmental > Aquatic > Marine > Hydrothermal vents | place: Mexico: Guaymas Basin | collected...
ACCGTTGCATACAAAAAGTATTCCTTATAATATGTTTTTAAATAAGCTGTTTGATAGGCAATATATGCATAAGTAGCCGCGCGTGATTTATCTAAGCTGTATTCTGCAAATTTAGCCATCAAATCAAATACATACTCCGTCTTTTCTTTACTTATACCATTTTTGACGCTTCTTTTGACAAATACTACTCGCTGCTTTTCTATCTCCTTCTTTTCATGCATAGCTTTTCTTAAAATATTTGCTTCTTCAGGAGTATATCCAGCCAGTTTGTTTGTTATCTGCATAATCTGTTCCTGATACAAAATCATACCGTATGTCTCCTTTAGAATATGCTCAAGCTCAGGAAGCGGATATTCAACTTTCTTCTTGCCGTGTTTCCTGTCGATAAAATTGTTTATTATACCACTTTCCAAAGGCATAGGTCTATAAAGGGCAATAAGAGCAATTAAATCTTCAAAGCAGGTTGGTTTCAAATCCTTAATCAGACGCTGCATTCCTTGCGATTCAAGCTGAAAAACACCTAAAGTATCACCTTTTTGCAACAACTTGTAGGTTTCTTTATCGTCAAGCGGAATCTCATATACATCAAAGTCGTCTCCTATCAATTTTACCGTATCTTTTATAACAGATAAAGCTTTTAGTTCTAATAAAAGGAATCTGCCGATACCTACATCCTTGATATACTCAGATGAAAACTGGGTAAAATAAATTTCTTTATCCGATAACTTATACAAAGGACAATACTCATAAATAGGGTATTTTGATATAACCGTATCAAAAGGGAATGTGCGAATGCCATTTTTCACTCCTTCTAATGTTTTAGATATATCGAACAATCTTTTTATTTTGCTGCTTGATTCCATTTTTTCTCTGAGTTCTGGATTGCTTTCTATGCTTTGTTCAATATTATAACAATCTGGAATCATCTTGATAATCTTGCCTATTTCGTCTTCGGAAAACCCTAAAGCCTTACCAACATTCCTTATAGAACCTTTTGTGCTTATTGATGAAAATTTCGGAATATAAGCGACATTGTATGAACCATACTTTTCTTTAGCATAATTTAAAATCTCATCTCTTATATCGCAAGAAAGGTCAAAAGATATCTCAGGCACAATCATGTTTTTGGGATTTAAGGCTTTCTCAAACACTAATCCATGCTTTATTGGATCTATATGATTTACACCTATACAATACATAACAAGGCTACCTGCCGAACTTGAGTCTGTTGCTTCAATCAAAACATCATTGGCTTTTGCATAGTTTACAATATCCAAAGCTATCAAAAAATGCTCTGCAATATTTGCTTGTTCTATAATATTAAGCTCAAAATCGAGTCTTTCTTTGTAAATACTTTTTTCATTTTCGCCTAATTTTGCTGTTTTTCTTTTTAGCCCTTCATAAGCCAGCTCTTTCAAACGCTCAATTCCATCTATCCTTTTTTGTTGTGCGAAATGCATATTATCAAGCTCAATTTTATCGCACATATCAGCTATTAGCTGAAAATTTCTAACAAATTCAGGATGATCTTCGAAGGTAGCAAGCATCTCTTCTTCTGTCTTGAAATAGAACTCATGTGATTTCATATTTTCTGTTTTAATCTGGTTATCCGTTTGAATACTCAAGAAAACTTCGTAAGCTGTGGCATCGGCTTTATTTAAATAACGACAGTCGTTTATAGCCACAAGAATTGTATCTGTCTCGATATAATTATCCGACAATATTTGACTTAAGGTTGATATGCCTATGGGTAGTTTTTTCATGTTATTCCTCCTTGTGTATTGTCTATAAACATTATATCTTTAAAAACTATATACGGCAAGGCAGATGGTGTATACTTCTTAAACAGCTACCTAATTCGATTAAAAACTTTCGGTATAATCGCACCGGATAAAAGTATATTCCAAAAAAGGAAAAGCCATAAAAGAACCGTAGGAATTATGGCAACTGCCCCATATATCTTGCTGTAGGTAAAAAGACTAAAGTAAAACGATAGTAACATCTTTAAAAGAAATATAAATAACGTAGTAATAACGGCAGCAATAATAACGTATAAATAAGATATATCCTTCGTCTTTGCTATTAAGAATAGACTTAAGATAAAGACAAACCAAACAAGCAGTGGGAATATCTTAACATACAACATATTTGCAAATTCAGGTAAAAAAAGCGGAAATATGACCTTTGCTGCTATAATAGCCGATATAACCACGCTTGATAAAATCAAAGCCAAAATAAAGAAAAAAATCAGTTTAAACACGCCTACCTTTTTGTTATACACGCTACTTGCAAATTTGAAGAATGCGCCTATCAAAGAAAGTATAGAAAAAGAAAATATAATAAGGTTTATAAGTTCAAGATGGGATATGTTGTTTAGAAATATATCGAAATATTCCAACAGTTCATTAGAATAGGCAGGAACTACATCTATAATTGTAGATTTTATCGTAGGTATCTTAGATTTTACAAACGGTATATGGGATGAAATAAATATCAAAAAGTAAAAAAAAGGAACAATATTTAAGACTGTTAAGTATGTTAAAAAAGAGCTCCACAGAATAACATTGTTTGTTTTGTATTCTTCAAGAAATATCTTAAGAACTCTTAAACGGTATGGCATCTATGACCTTTTCTATTCTTTTTATTGATTCGTCTTTGCCCAAAATCATCAACATCTCGTAAATGCCGGGCGCTGCACTCCTTCCTGTTAAACCGATTCTAACGGGTTGAGCAATCTTAACCATCTTAATTTCAAACTTCTCCATCGTTTCTTCAAACGCCTTTTTCAAACTCTCTTCGTTTTCAAAATCGGCTTCTTTTAACTTGTCCAACAAAAACTTCATAGGCTCTTTAACCGATTCTTTTAAATACTTCTTTGCACCCTTTTCTTCGTAATCCTTTGGTTCAACACAATAAAACATCATACCATCGGCAAGTTCGACCAACGTTTTCGCCCTAGCCTGCATCGTTTCTATTGCCTTTGACAGATAATCATCAGAAAACGATTTGCAACTATCATCAAGAAAATCTTTTAGGTATTTTAGCAACTCTTTAGGACTATAAGATTTAATATATTCTTCATTTACCCACAAAAGCTTATCAGGGTTAAAAACGGCAGCAGATTTATTCAGGTTTTCAAGGTTAAAATATTTTATAAGTTCGTCTTTTGTAAATATCTCTTTATCGCCGTATGACCAGCCAAGTCTTATAAGATAATTAACCAAGGCGTCTGGCAATATACCGAATTCTTTATATTCCAAAACACTCTTTGCTCCGTGTCTTTTTGAAAGCCTTGTCTTATCTTCGCCCAAAATCATAGGAACGTGAGCATATTCAGGCGGCTCTTTTTCAAATAACCTATACAAGACAATCTGTTTTGCCGTATTTGTTAAATGGTCATCTCCTCTTATGACGTGTGTTATGCCGCACTCTATATCGTCGACTACGTTTGTAAAATTATACATAAACGAACCGTCAGAACGCCTTATGATAAAATCATCAAACTCTTTATATGAAAAGTGCATATCGCCGTGGACATAATCCTTAAAATCTATATCTTCTTTAGGAAGTTTTATTCTAACAACATAAGGCTTATCACTATACTCTTCTTTTAAGTTTCTACAATGTCCGTCGTAGTGGGGGTTTTCGCCTTTTTCCAACTGCTCTTTTTTGAGTTTTTCAAGCCTCTCTTTAGAGCAGTAGCACTTATAAGCCAATCCCTTTTCAAATAAAAAATTTAAATACTTTTCATAGATTGCTTCCCTTTTGCTTTGATAACATATATCGTCCCAATCTATCGAACACCACTTCAAACCTTCAAGAATCGCACGTGTATATTCATCTTTAGAGCGTTCTTTGTCGGTATCTTCTATTCTTAAGATAAACTCTCCATTGTTTGCCTTTGCAAAAAAATAGTTAAATATAGCTGTTCTTAATCCGCCTATATGAAGATGCCCTGTAGGGCTTGGAGCAAAACGCGTTCTTACCATCTATTTTTTCTCCTTTATGTCGGGATATATGGTTACTTCAACCTGTTTTTTTGAATCAAACGACTGAGAAACAGCATAATCCTTATCGATATAATACACTATAACATTCGACGACATCTCGTTTTTATTGCTTGTTACTATCGCATTGCCTTTTAATATAATTCTTTTATCCTTTATTTCATAGATAGCCTTATCAGCTCTTGCTTCCTTGTCGTTTTTGGTTATAACAACATGACCTGTGCATATTATTTTAGACACGTCTTTATAATCTTTATTTTTAAATATCTCAATTTTATCGGCTTTAAGCGTAGCGCCATCCCTTTCTACCACGACGTTTCCATAAAAAATATATAAACCCTTTTTATTAAAGGCTTCAAACTTGTCGGCTTTTACATGCACTGGCAAATTGCCCTTTTTTAATAGACTATTGTTTTGCGCATACGATAACGTCGCAAACAGCAAAAAAACCACAAAAACAAATCGTTTCATACCAACTCTTCAAGCGATTTTTTTATCATTTCGATAGCGGCTCTTCTATGAGATAGTTTATTCTTTAAGTTAGAATCCATCTCAGCAAACGTTCTATCATAACCGTTTGGAATAAAAATAGGGTCATATCCAAAACCACTATCACCAACGGGTTTATCCGTTATCGTTCCGTATACGTAACCCTCTTTTTGAATAATGGTATCGTTTATAATTAAAACCATACAGCATACAAAACGAGCGCTTCTATCTTTAATGCCTTCCATATTTTTCAACAGTTTTTTAACGTTGGCTTCGTCCGTTTGCTCTTTTGAATAGCGTGATGAAAATATTCCAGGTTCGTTATTTAAGGCAAACACTTCAAGGCCTGAATCATCAGCCAAAACCATATCGTTTGTGTATTTGGATAAAGACTTTGCTTTCAGATAGGCATTTTCACAAAAACTTTCGCCATCTTCTTCGACATCAAAACTATCGACAACATCCGAAGCCTTTTTTATATGAAAATCGCTTAATATCTCGCCTATCTCTTGAATTTTATGTTTGTTGTTTGAAGCAACGACGATTGTTTTATTTACCAAAAGCGCTCTCCCAATCCTTCATAAATTTCTCAAGCCCTATATCGGTTAGCGGATGATTAAAGAGTTTATCCATAACATCGGGCGGAATAGTGGCGATATCCGCTCCCATTTCGGCAGCCTCAACCACGTGCAAGGGATTTCTAATGCTTGCAACTATAATCTCACAATCAAAATCGTAATTATCCAAAATAGCTCTAATTGAGGCTATCAAATCCATGCCAATGTGAGATATATCGTCAAGTCTTCCAACAAACGGACTTACGTATCTTGCACCGGCTTTTGCCGCCAAAAGCGCTTGAGCAGCAGAAAAAATCAAGGTCATATTTACACTTATCCCTTCTTTTGCGACTATGTGCGTAGCCTTAATGCCGTCTTTTGTCATAGGTATCTTTATAACTATATTTTTATGTATTTTTGAAAGTTCTTTTGCCTGTTTTACCATCGTATCGCTATCCAAAGCCGTAACCTCTGCCGATATAGGCCCATCTACTATCTCTACTATCTCTTTTATGACCTTTTTAAAATCCCTACCCTCTTTTGCTATTAAGCTCGGATTTGTAGTAACACCATCAACAAGCCCCATATCGGCAAAATATCTTATCTTATCAACATTTGCAGTATCCAAAAAAAACTTCATACTTTCCCCCTATTTTGACTTTTGATATTCATCTTTACATTTCTTTGAACAGAAATACAAATCATCGCCTTTTAGCCTTATTTTTTTAACAGCGGCAGATTTTGGTACATACACACCGCAATTAGCGCATTTAACCAACTCTTCCAAAGAGTCGCTGTTGTTGTGTTTTGCTTCATTTCTTTGCGGAAAGATACTATCCAAAACACCATCTATCTTTCTTTTGAAAGTATAAACGGTTATAAATATAAACAAAACTATAATTAAAAATATTATCTTCAGCATAAACTCTAACTCAAAAGACCATTGACAATAAACTCTGCTGCTTCGTCTTCTGTTAATCCTTTAGACATAAGCGTTTCAAGCTGGTCCTGTTTAATTCTTCCAACACTTGCTTCGTGTGTAAGTTCCGCTTTTTCGTTATTAACCTTCAAAACCGGAATAGTTGAAACAGAAACATCACTACCCTTTACTATCTCATTACACTCTATATGCCCCCTTGCGTAAGGTGCGTTTCCGTAGGCTTCATTTATAACGTGTGCCTTTGTGGCATCCGTTGCAAATACCGTTGATGTGGCAACACCTGAAGAATTTTCTCCATTCAGTCTCATAACTTCTTTTATATCGATTATATCGTCTTCTTTGCCGTATATCTTGCTCTCCAAGTTGACCTTTGCGTTTTTCATCAATTCTATATCCATAACGACGTTAATTCTTCCAACCCTTGTTTTTGTTTCGTAGAATTTGCTCGCAAAATATGCGTTTTCATCAACCTTCATTTTAGTTATCGTTTCGACAAACACGCCGCCTCTTTCGTCGTGAAAGTGCTCGTCTTCGTAAACTACGTGAGAATTCTTACCAATATACATATCGCTTTCCATATAGTGATGAAGTTTTTCGACCTTTGTCAAGATACAGTGGGATTTAAATTTGACCCTAACATTTGCACCTATGTTATAGTTAAACTTTAAAATCTGTTCGCCGGTTTTTTCTAAAAAACCTGTGCATAGATGAACAGGTATCGGTATGACCGTATTGTCTTCTATCTCAACATCAACCATAACAAGCCCGTCGTTTCTTACCTTAGAATTAATCTTCATACCCTTTACGCTATTTAAACCTACGACTTTATTACCGCTTATAATAATCGTTGCAACAGCGGGATTTCTCAAACTGTCGTCTTTTGTATTTTTTTCATATATATCAACTAATTGATTAAATTCTTCTTCATAACCCTTTACTATATCCATCAATCTTCCTCCGCATAATTTATATGTCCACAGGTATCACAGGTTTTTTCGTAATATTCTATGATTTTATCACTATCGCCTTCCAAAAAAACCTTCCCAGCACAAATCAAATACGAATATTCGCACTGCCTTGCTATCTCTTTCCTGTGCGTTATGACAATAAGGGTTGTACCTTGCTTCTTTAGATAGTCCATAACGCCTACAATCATATCCAAACTCATTATATCAATACCTGAATCCGGCTCATCCATAATCAAATATTTGGGTTTTAATAAAATGCAACTTGCAAGCTCAACCTTCTTTCTTTCGCCACCTGATAGTTTTTTATCTACAAGTCTGTTCAGATATTTATCCGGCTCAAGATTTACAAGGTTTAATGCTTCTTCAAGTTCCTTCAATGGAATCTTTCTATTTAAAGACAGATAGTTTTTAACCGTTATACCTTCAAATCTCGCAGGCTCTTGCCACAATAGGGCTATACCCTTTTTTGCTCTATCTGTAATCGACAACTCCGTTATGTCTTCATTATTCAAAAGAATTCTTCCTTCGTTAACCTTATAATCACCCAAACCCATAATAATATAACCTATGGTAGATTTACCGACGCCGTTGTTTCCGACTATTCCGTAAACCTTACCTTCTTCAAACTTCATCGATATGCCTTTTATAATATTGTTTGAATTCTTCGAATAGTTTATATTCTCTAAAACGAGCATTGCCCCTCCCTTTTAAAAAGTTGCCTAAATAATATGATTTTATAACTCAAGGTCAAGTTTTTTGAGTTTTTCTATTTCATCTCTATATTTAATGGCGCTTTCAAAGTCCATCTTCTTTACCGCGTCGTTTAACTGCTTCCTTAATAGTCTTATTTTTTTGGGAATATCCTTTTTATCAACAAATTCCACATCATCATTAAGTGGCTGCATATAATCCAAATTACACATCTCAAGCATTCTGTTATCTTTCGATTTTATTATGCTCTTTGGCGTTATATTATGCTTTTTGTTGTATGCATCCTGCAATTTTCTTCTTCTTTCAATCTCTTCTATTGCGGCTTTCATAGAATCGGTCATTCTATCTGCATAAAAAATCACCTTAGAGTCTGCATTCCTTGCGGCTCTTCCGGCAGTCTGAATTAGACTTGTTGTGCTTCTTAAAAAACCCTCTTTGTCGGCATCCAAGATTGCAACAAGTGCAACTTCAGGTATATCAAGCCCTTCCCTTAATAAATTGACACCAACAATACAGTCAAACATATTATTTCTTAAATCACTTATAACCTTAGCCCTTTCTATGGCGTTTAATTCAGAGTGCATATATTTTGTTTTTAAACCCAAATTATTGTAGTATTCGCTTAAATCTTCTGCCATTCTTTTTGTTAATGTTGTAACCAAAACCTTATACCCTTTTTCAACCGTTTTTCTAATTTCACCATACAAATCATCAACGGCGTTTTCCATCGGTTTTACAAAAACAGGCGGCTCCATCAAACCTGTGGGTCTTACGATTTGCTCAACAACATAAGGCTTTGATAACTCAATTTCGTATTCGGCAGGTGTTGCAGAAACAAATATCACCTGTTTCCATTTTTTTTGTAACTCTTCAAACATCAATGGTCTATTATCCAAGGCGCTTGGCAGCCTAAAACCATAATCCACAAGCGTCTGTTTTCTTGACCTATCGCCGCGATACATACCTTTTAGCTGAGGAATAGTTACGTGGGATTCATCAATTACGGTTAAAAAATCGTCTCCAAAATAATCGATGAGCGTAGAAGGCGCTTCGCCCTCTTTTTTTTTCGAAAAATGTCTGGAGTAGTTTTCTATGCCCGAACATGTGCCTACCTGTTCAATCATTTCTAAATCAAAATTGACGCGTTCTTCTATTCTTTGAGCCTCTATGAGTTTTCCTTTTTGTTTAAAATAAGCAATCCTTTCGGTAAGTTCTTTTTTTATGGATTCAATCGCTCTTTCTCTTCTTGCTTTACTCGATATATATTGATTTGCAGGATATATTACAACACTTTCTTTTTCTTCTATAATACGTGCACTTACAGGGTCAAAAAGCACAATTCTATCAACGGTATCATCAAACAGCTCTATTCTTACAGCAAGGTTTCTCATATACGAAGGATAGATATCTATAATATCGCCTTTTACTCTAAACGTTCCTCTGTCAAACTCAATATCATTTCTCACATAAAGCATATCAACAAATTTGCTTAAGATATCCTTTCTGGATAAAGCGTCATTTACGTTTATCCTAAAAGACATCGATGCGTATTCTTCTTTGTCTCCTATGCCATAAATACAGGAAACGCTCGCCACAACTATAACATCTCTTCTTGTTAAAAGGCTCATCGTTGTTTTTTGTTTTAATCTGTCTATCTCGTCGTTTATTGACGAGTCTTTGGCAATGTAGGTATCGGTTCTTGGAATATATGCTTCTGGTTGATAGTAATCGTAGTAACTTATGAAATATTCTACGGCATTGTCAGGGAAAAACGCTGAAAATTCATTATACAATTGAGCAGCAAGCGTTTTGTTGTGAGATATAACCAAAACCGGTTTTTCTATTTTATCTATAACGTTGGCGATGGTAAATGTCTTTCCGCTTCCTGTTACACCCAAAAGCGTTTGGTATTGAATACCGTTTTTTATGTTTTTTACTAACTCTTTTATTACGGTAGGTTGGTCGCCCTGCGGTTTATAGTCGCTTTTTAGTTTGAACAGCCTCCCCATTGTTATCTGTAATTTTTACGCCTGAACAGGTCTGTATTTTTCGATATTATCCTATCGATAAACAAAATTCCATCCAAATGGTCTATCTCATGCTGAATAACAACGGCTTCAAAGCCTTCCGTATCGAATCTATGCTCACGTCCGTCTAAATCCATATATTTTACGGTAATCTTTCTAGCCCTGTTTACGTTTCCCGTATAATCAGGAACGCTCATACAGCCTTCTCTTGTCTTTATTATGCTTTGCCAATCGAGTATCTCAGGGTTTAGCATAACCATTTCGCCGTGGTTTATCTTTTGACCTTTTTTAGCCTTCGATGCGTCAACGACGATGATACGAACAAGCTCACCTATTTGAGGCGCCGCAATACCTACGGAATGCGAATAGAAACGCATAGTATCAAGCAAATCTTTGGCTTTTTTTAGTATATCGCCATCTATTTCGTTTATATTTTCACATACCTCTTTCAATCTTTTATCTGGATAGATAACTATATCTTTAACGGGCATATTCTCATATCTCCTACAGTTCGTAAGTTTCCACTTTTCTAACGGAATAATCGACGCCAAGTTTTTTTGATGTCTCTTTAAGTAAGGTATTTAATTTGTGCTCATCGATATCTTTAGACACCTCTATCTCCATAATCATAACATATAATGGATTGTCAGCTTTTGTAACCCTTGTTCTTAAGTCTATTATATTTATACCGTTTCTTGAAAACGTATCGGATACACCATAAACGATTCCCGGCTTATCCGAGCCGTAAACCGAGACCATATACAAATCCTTTTCTTCCTTGTTTTCTAATTCTTTTAACTCTTCGGATTCTATTCTTCTCACCGATACGCTCATATCAAGGTCTTTTCTAACCCTGTAAAATGACTTCTTTAAATCTATTATGCTGATATTCTCATCTATAGAGACAATTAAAATCATAGAGAACTGGTCTTTTAAAAGCGTAGATGAAGAATCTTCTATACTAAAACCTTTTTCGTATAACACTTTAGCAACGGACGCCACTATCCCAGGTTTATCTTTACCTATAACTGTTATGGCATAAAAATACCTCTTCATTTTTACCTCCTTGTCAATTTACACTGTCTTATTTTATAACTTTACGGATTTTATTTAAAGAAAATTCTAAAGGAATTCCACCCTATTTCTGCCTTTATTTTTTGCAATATATAATGCCTTATCCATTCTTGCGATAAACTCATATTTATCATCATCTTTTCTAAATTCCGTAACCCCAAAAGAACAGGTTATAGTGCCTATAGAGCCAAATTTTACATTTTCTATTCTCATTCTCAAATTCTCAGCCATTTTAACGGCATCTTCAATGCCGGTGCTTGGCAATATTATTACAAACTCTTCTCCGCCCCACCTTGCAAAGGTATCGGTTAGGCGAATACTGTTTTTCACAAGCCTTGAAATTATTTTTAATACTTTATCGCCTATCGGATGTCCATACCTATCGTTTATCCTTTTAAAATGGTCTAAATCAAACATTATCAAAGAAAGACGCCTATTGTAGCGTAAAGACATATTTATTTCATAATCTAATATCTCTTCAAATTTTCTCCTATTGTATATGCGTGTAAGTTCATCATGTGAAGCAAGCTCTTTCAATTCTTCTTCTTTTTTCTTAACATCTTCTTGATACCTAAACAATATTCCATTCACACCTTTCGATATAAATATAAACAACCCGCCTATGGTTAGTATTATAATAAAAGAAACCATAAACATATCTTCTATATAGGCGCCAAATACGCTTTCATACCGCAACTTGGCTTTGTCTATTATTGACTTTATATCATTTATATCAAAACACGATATTACCAATATATTGTCTTTATATAATCTAAAATACACATAAGCATCATCAGCTTTTTTATTAGTTGAATTGCGCCTACACTTAACAATACCCTGTTTTTTCCCACTATATATACTGTCAAACACCTTTTTTATATACTGCATTCCCTTTTTATCTGCATAGTTTTCGGTTATATATTTTGTATCTATATCAAAAGAGCTACCCAAAACTTCTGCACTTTTGCTCCACAAAAACCTTAAAACTAAAAAATACTCTCCGTTCTTCCTTTTTTCATCAGTGTATAACTTGATAAAATTATGCTGAATCTCTCTTTTTTCATCTTCCACATACGAACCTGTCCCAACAAACCAATTGAGCGGCTTAAATAAACATATATAACCAATTTTTTTATGCATTCTTGATTTCCATAGTTTATATTTTCCGCCTTCTGGTTTATACCAATACCATTCAACAAATCCACATTGTTGTTTTTTTAGCAAAGATAATGTCTTTTTTATGGGATATTCACCGACGGCATCCCTAAATTCAATCAGATTTTTACCTTCCGAGCTTTTATCGGGTGGCAAAAGAATATTAACGCCTTTAAGGTTATATATAAAAAAATACCCCTTACCGTTATCAAATCTTATAGGGTCTATGGCAGCTTTTATGATTTGTATTATTTTGTTTCTTGGCAAATTTTTATTCTCTTTATACAAATTTTGCATTATTTTATACACCATATCTACCCTTTTTTTTAATTTGGGCTTTAGAATGTTTTCAACACTATCGCAATTGTACGTAAATATATCAAAAGCAGCGTTTATCTTATTCTTTTCCATTTCTATGGCATGTTTTATGTAAAGATTCTTTACGTATTCCAAATTATTATTCATTATTTTCTTTTGCTGAATGTTATAGCTATAAAGAAAGATTGATATAGTCAAAAGCAGCGCGGCTATAGGAAGCAGAAAAATAATAACGGGCAACCGTTTTTCATCCATAAAACCACCTTTACATCATTATTATCAAGATTTGCGCATCTTTAACTTTAACAATCCACTATAAAGTTTTATATCATTTTTTGCGCATTTTTTAAAGATAAAAGATACTTATATATAAAGGGTTGAATTATTACACTATCTTTAAATATAGATACACTTAAAGATATAAGGATATTAAAAATCGAAGTAAAAAGAATGTTTGACAAAATTTTTGTTTCATAAAGCAATATATCAATTTTAGTCATTCTATTTAAAAAATTTGAATAATTTTTTCCAAAGAATATACTATGCTTGAAATTTATAAAGAAGGAGACGTTTTTAATGAGCGAAAAGAAACTTTTAACGTTAGGCCACAGCCCAGACCCGGACGATGCCTTTATGTTTTATGCCTTAAACACCGACGATGCCATAGATACTAACGGATATGAGTTTGAACAGATTTTAAAAGATATTCAAACGCTAAATGAAATGGCTATAGATGAAAAACTCGACATAACGGCTATCTCATTAGCCGCATATCCAACAATATCCGACAAATACGCAATCCTATCAAGCGGTGCAAGTATGGGTTATAAATACGGACCATTAATAGTAGCAAAACAGCAAATGGAGTTAAACGAACTTAAAAATAAACTAATTGCCATACCCGGAAAACTAACAAGTGCATATCTTGAATTAAGACTATTGCTTGGAAAGAACCTAAACGTTGAAGTTATACCGTTTGATAAAATATTCGACGCTGTAGAAAATGGCGATGTTGACGCTGGTTTAATCATACACGAAGGACAGCTAACCTACTCAAAGAGAAACCTTAAAAAAATTATAGATTTGGGCGAATGGTGGTATGAAAAAACAAAATTACCCTTGCCACTTGGTGTTAATACAATCCACAGAAAATTCGGCGATGATATGCACAATATTTCAAACATATTAAAAAACAGCATTCTATATTCCCTACACCATAGAAAAGAAGCCGTAGAATACGCTCTTAATTTTGCAAGAGGTATGGATATGGACTTAGCCGATGAGTTCGTTGGAATGTATGTAAATGAATTAACCGTAGATTTGGGAGAAAATGGGCTTAAGGCTTGCAAATTATTGCTAAACGAAGCATACGACAAAGGCTTAATTGACAAAAATCCGGAGATTGACCTTGTCTGAAATGATAGATTCCACCAAACTTGAAGATTTATTGCCCGAGATTCAAAAAGCAGCAGTTATGGGCGATGTAGAAGCAATGAGAACGATGGGTGATATATACTATCAAGGATTGCTTGGTGAAAAAAACTACGCAAAAGCAGTATTTTGGTATGAGAAAGCTGTAGACAACAACGATTCTGTCGCTATCAACAGGCTTGCAAACATATATCTTGAAGGAAAGCCTGCCCAAAAGGATATTGATAAAGCTGAAGAATTATTAAAAAAAGCTGTGGAACTTGGAAATAGCGCCGCAATGAACAATTTGGGTTTAATATACAGAGACGATACCTACAATAAACAGGATTTACAAAAAGCCGAAGAGTGTTTCAAAAAAGCAATAGATAAAGGAAACGATTTGGCTTTATTCAATCTTGGTGTTTTATATTTTGATTTGGGCAAGATGGATGAAGCATTTGACTTGATAGAGCAATCCATAAAAAAAGGCAATGTAAAAGCAATGCTCTTTATGGGCGCTATATACTACACGGGAAACGGCGTTGAAGTTGACAAAAAGAAGGCATTTCACTACTTTGGATTAGCCGCTGAAAAGGACGATATTGAAGGCTTAAATTCCGTAGCATATATGCTTGAGCATGGAGACGGCGTAGAGCAAAACAAAGCAAAAGCGGCATTCTTCAGAAAACGCGTAAAACACTTAAAAGGATTATGATATATGACGTTGCCGTAGTCGGTGCGGGCGCATGCGGACTGACTGCGGCAATTCATCTAAACCCAAAAAAAATCATACTGTTTGATTCCAAAAAAGGAGCCAAAAAACTTTCGATAACGGGCAATAATATTTGCAACGTAACGAACAAGCTGGGTTTGGAAAATTTTATAGAACACTATAAACCAAACGGCAACTTTCTAAGAGATGCTTTTAAACTATTTTTCGTAAACGATACGATAAAATTCTTACAAAGTCTCGGCATACAAACAACGCTTGACAACACAAGGGTTATACTAAAAAACAAAACATCAAAAGAGATGTCAAGCATCATTCTTCAAATAGCAAAAGACAAAACAACCTTCAGGCCAAACGAAAGAATTATAGACATTAGAAAAGAAGGTGATTTGTTTATTTTAAAAACACAAAATCACATATATATATCAAAAATAGTATTACTTGCCTGCGGTGGAAAAAGTTTTAAACACACAGGAACAGATGGAACATGTTACGATATTGCAAAAAAATTAGGGCATACGATTGTAAAGCCAACACCGTTTGAAGTGCCGTTTTGTTCAAAAAATACAGAAAACCTTCAGGGAATATCGCTATATAACAAGGAAATTACGTTAAAGATAAACAATAAAAAAAAGACAATAACGGGCGATATAATTTTCACTCACTTTGGCATAAGCGGGCCTGCTGTACTTGAATTATCCGAAAACGACTTTGAACAGGCAATCCTAAAGATGAACTTAATAGGCGACAAAGAAGCGTTTGAAAATAATTTAATGTCGTATAAAGGCAAGGTAAAAAACCTGATTAAGCGCTATATACCTCAAAGACTGGCTGACAACATAATGAGAACGGATAAATATGTAAAAGAGTTATCAAAAAAAGAGATAAACAGTATTATAGATACGCTAATCAATTTTTCGTTTACGGTTAAAAAATGCTCGTTTGACAAAGCATTTGTAACAAAAGGCGGAATATCCACAAAAGAGATAGACCCAAAGACTATGGAATCCAAAATTGTAAAAAATCTATTCTTTTGTGGAGAACTAATCGACATACAAGGCTCAATCGGTGGATTTAACCTTCAAGCGGCGTTTTCTACGGGTTTTTTAGCCGCATACGAAATAAACAAAAAATTCCGCAAAAACCGTAAGGCTTTTGCGGATAAATAGTTTTTATATTGCGCTTTGAATTCTTTCTACGGCTTCTTCTATTCTTGGATTTGTAATACTTATTCTAAAATAACCTTCACCTGCATCACCAAATCCGTTGCCCGGCGTTACGACAATGCCCTTTTCTTCAAGCAGCTTCTTTGTAAATTCCGAAGCCGTATAACCTTTTGGCACCTTAACCCAAAAATAGAACGTAGCTTTCGGCTCGTCAAATTCAAACCCGCCCTTTCTTAATGCTTGAGCCATCTTATCCTTTCTTTCCTGAAAAATCTTTCTTATCGGCTCGTTGAGTGTTTCAGAATTGTTTAGGGCATAAATTCCCGCAACCTGAACGGCTTGAAATATACCTGAATCTATATTTGTTTTAATCTTGCCAAGTCCGTTTATAACATCCCTGTTTCCTACAGCAAACCCTATTCTCCATCCCGTCATATTGAAGGTTTTTGAAAGCGAATGAAACTCAATACCCACATCTTTTGCACCGTCTACTTCCAAAAAACTTATAGGCTTATATCCATCATAACAAATCTCAGAATAGGCGTTATCGCTTGCTACGATAAAATCGTATTTCTTTGCAAGCTCTACAACCTTTTTATAAAAATCGGCTTCGGCTATCGCGCTTGTTGGATTGTTGGGATATCCGATAAACATTAATTTTGCCTTTTTAAGAATATCTTCTGGTATAGCGTCTAAATCCGGTAGAAAGTTATTTTCTTTTTTTAGCGGCATTTTATACGATTCTCCGCCCGCAAACATTACGCTAACGGGATATACGGGATAACCAGGGTCAGGGATTAGCGCATAATCTCCAGGATTGATAAACGCCAAAGGAAGATGGGCTATTCCTTCTTTTGAACCTATCAGACTAACAACTTCACTTTTTGGGTCTAATTCAACGTTAAATCTTTTTTTATACCATTTTGCAACCGCTTCTCTAAACTCAAGCATACCCACATAACTTGGGTATTGGTGGTTTTTTGCATCGTAAAGCGCTTCTTTTGCTTTATCTATAATCTCTTTCGGTGTTGGAATATCAGGGTCGCCAACGCCCAAATCTATTATATCCACACCTTTCTTTGCAACTTCTTCCTTTAGCCTATCGATTTCAGCAAAAAGATACGGTGGCAGTTTTTTTATTCTCTCAGCCATTTCAACCATAATTTTCCTCCTTTTTTTTGGCTCTATTTATTGCATAAGTGCTCTATTATGTCAATATTATAACCTTTTCTCAATATTAAAGGTTCTTTATTTGCAATATCGACTATGGTAGATTGAATATTTTCCACCCTACCACAAACAATACCAAAGACACGATTTTTATATATATTAACTATTTTTTTAACGTCGTTTATTGCCTGCTTGCCTGATATGTTGACGCTGGTCGATGTTATTGGAAATCTATCTGTTAAATACCTTAAAACGTCGGTATTTGCTAACCTAAATGCAGTTTTATTATCTTTTGAAGCATAAAACGGAAATTTAATCTTTGTTTTTACTATAACTGTAGCGTTAGCTTTTAGAATAGAAACCAAAAAATCCTTATCACTAAAATCTGATGCGTCAACGATAAAATCCAAATCGGCTATAACTATAAAAGGATTGTTTACGCTTCTTTTTTTTAGACTCAAAATCTTTTTATTAGCGTAAACGTCGAACAGACAAGCAGAAAACCCATAAATTGTAAAAGTCGGGAATATAAAAACACCGCCCTTTATTAGGCGAGATTTGATAACCTTTAAACCTCGTTTATCGTTTTCTTTGATTATCATAGTAAAAAATGGGGTGAGTAGTGGGACTTGAACCCACGGCCACCAGGGCCACAACCTGGTGCTCTACCAACTGAGCTATACCCACCACAAAAAGCAAAAATGGTGAGCCGCGAAGGGATCGAACCTTCGACCAACGGATTAAGAGTCCGTTGCTCTACCAGCTGAGCTAGCGGCCCACAAAGACAAAAAGAAATATACCTAATAAAAGATTATTGTCAAGGGTTTTTTTATTCCCGTTAGAATAGGGATTTTTTATAACCGAATAAAATCTCAATATCAATTATAGAAATTATACAAAAGTATAAATTTTTTCCATTAGTGCCATTTTATACCCACTTGGTTACACTATGGTTACACCAAAAACACACTATAATTCCAGTTAAATAAGCAATTATTGCTAAAGGATGTGGAAACTTTTTTCATCTATTAGATATATACCGACTATAAAACTATACAGAAGAGAGATAAGAAATGTTGCATAAGAAAATGAAAAAAATAATCTTAAAAAGAAAGGAAGAGTGCCTATAACGCCTATAGTTAAAAAAAGGGAAGATTTTTTGAAAAATGTCTTGAGAAGAGAAGCAGCATAGTAAAATATAAAGAACAAGAAAAGGGGACATTTCTATTTTGTCAAAAAGAGGGGACATTTTTAAATTGCATTGACATTTTCCCGAATTTCTTTGACAAGTACGCGATAGTGTCTTATAATTTGAAAATCGTTGATGAGTTTACTCGCAGTAACGGAGATTGCGTAGAGTAACAAGTTATACGAAAAGAAGTTGATATGGAAAATATTTTGAGACAATACAAGGATTTACTTATTCAGAAGAGATACAGCAAAAACGCCCAAGACATTTATTGTAACTATTTTAAGGAGTTTTGTGTCTATTTCAGAAAAGAAGACCTTCTAAATATAACAGCAACCCAAATAAACGCATATATTTTATTAGAGCTTATAAAACTAAAAAATATTTCCATAAGCCAGCAAAATCAAAGAATAAATGCGATTAAATTCTATTATGAAAAGATTCTTGACAGAGATAAACAATATTATGAATTACATCGTCCAAAAAAAGAACATAAATTGCCTAAGGTTTTGAGTAAAGATGAAATTAAGAAAATTTTTGAAGTAACTAACAATTTGAAACATAAATGTATTTTA
>Ga0256842_1001510_pt1 | contig 18485 bp, 20 predicted proteins | sample 4559240metaG_FD_185973 | JGI IMG/M metagenome (GOLD analysis project Ga0256842, IMG submission 185973) | Hydrothermal vent microbial communities from Guaymas Basin, Mexico - 4559-240 | ecosystem: Environmental > Aquatic > Marine > Hydrothermal vents | place: Mexico: Guaymas Basin | collected...
ATTACTTGATTTTTATTGGCAAATGAATTAATATTTGATAGTAGGAGGTACAAATGAAAAAAAATTACTGGCCTTTAATTCTTTTTGCACTTTATACGGTGGGATTTATTTTATATTTTGTAGGAAATTACAGAGATATCGGAGCGATTCTTTTAATAATTGCGGTAATATCTCATATGGTATACACTTTTTCTCCCGTGCAGCGGGCTGCAATCAGTATGCTCAACGCAAGAAGATCACTTGAACTTGGCAATGTGGAAAAAGCAAAAGAATATGTTATAAAAGCAGCTAAACTCAACAAGAACTATCCTCATGTGGGTTACCTTTTAAGCACGTCAAAAAAAACATTTCCCTTTTACGAGCGTTTGGCAAGAGAATTGGAAGACTATGCAAAAAACGAATCCGACAGCACCTATATGAAATATGTGATTGCAAGCATTTACTATCATATAGGAAATCTCGAAAAAACAATTTCCATATTGTATTCCGTACCTGAGAAAAACCGCAATACGGAAATTGCCCGCCTTCTCGGGACCGCTCTACTCGAATCCGGCAAACCGGAAGAGGCCATAGAAGTGTTTAAAAAACACGAGAAAAAAGAAGGGCTTCCTACAAAAGAAGAACTTGCGATTCTTATTGGTTTGGGGTTGTGTTATGCGGAAAAGAAAGATAGGAGAAAAGCGGAAAAGTACTATCTTAAGGTAAAGAAATTTAACCCTGATTTTCCGGAGCTAAATGTTCTGAGAGATAAAATCTATCCGCATGACTAATCTTAAAATTATAGGCCTATTGAACTTGAACGAACTGTTTATATTTAAAGATTCTGTCGCAAACTTTGAAAATGCGGTAAACTCCGCTTATAAACTCAGCGAAGATGGTGCAAACGGAATTATTGTTTTCGGAAAATCGTTTTTCGAAAGAAACAAAATTTGTTCTTACTTAAAACCCCGTTTGGATATCCCTGTTTCTCCACTTGTTAATTCGGAAAATCAACTAAAGTTAATCGAAAACGACAATTTTCTATTTTCGGTAAAACATTTCGGAATCAAGAAAATTATCCGTTTGTTAGAGCCTAAAAGCAAATCGATGCTATTGAAAAGCAATAACGAATTTTCCGGGATCCTTTTAACAAACAAAAGAGCGTTGAAGATATTTAAAATGGAAGCGGATTACTTGGATGAAGTAATAGCGGTGCTTGCTTGCAGGGCAACATATTTCGGATTAAAGTATTTTGCAACGGAGAATGTGCTCAGCGCCAGGAAAGGCGCCGAGCTATGCAAGAAATTATTTTAAGATTTCTTTGATAGATTTGTCGAATGGCTTTCTTAAAACACCTTTGTCCGTGATAATTGCATCTATCAATCTATTCGGAGTTACATCAAATGCGGGGTTGTAAACTTTAATTCCTTCGGGTGCAATTCTTTTGCCGCCGCAATGAGTGACTTCGTCCGGATTCCTTTCTTCAATGGGGATCTCCTTTCCCGAATTTATTTCCGGGTCAATCGTTGAAACAGGAGCAGCCACGTAAAAAGGAATTTTATGATACATTGCGAGAACGGCTAACGTATAAGTCCCGATTTTATTTGCCGTATCACCGTTTGCCGCAATTCTGTCAGCACCGACAACAACTCCGTTTACAAGGCCTTTCGACATAATAAAACCTGCCATATTGTCAGTTATCAAATGGAACGGAATTCCGGCCTCCCTGAGTTCGAGAGCGGTCAGACGGGCACCCTGCAAATAAGGCCTTGTTTCGAGTGCAATTGCTTTGATATCTTTGTATTTCTCAAAAGAACGCCTGATTACCGAAAATGCCGTTCCGTATGCAACGGTCGCAAGTGCACCCGTATTGCATATCGTCATTATGGTATCACCGTCTTTGAAAAGTTCGGAGCCGTATTCTCCTATCCTAAAATTCCTTTCCGCATCTTCCTTTTCCATTGCGATTGCTTCGGATAGAATTGCATTTTTAATTTCCGGAACAGGAAGATTTTCAAATTTCTTTGCAAGATTAAAAATGCGGGTTGTGGCCCATTTGAGGTTTACGGCGGTGGGACGCGCGGAATCGAGGTATTTTTTTACGCGTTCAAGTTCTTTGAAAAACTGTTCCTTGTCTTCGGGAGCATTTTTTATACCGAGGTACATTCCGTATGCGGCGGCAACTCCGATAGCCGGTGCACCGCGAATTTTCATTTTATTTATTGCTTCCCAAACATCTTCCGCGGTTCTGCAAGGAACATCGACAAATTCAAAGGGAAGTTTCCTCTGGTCAAGTATGTGAAGAACTTCCCCGTCGAAACGCAGAGATCTTATTTCCATTTACACTACCTTATATTTTTTCAGACAATCCGTGCATACCCAAGCCACTTTCACTTTCCCGTTTATTTTCACTTTGGCTTTGTGAAGGTTGGGTAAATATCTTCTCTTTGTTCGCCTATGTGAATGGCTTATATTATTTCCGACAAGCGGGCCTTTTCCGCAAATCTCACATTTTCTGCTCATAATATACCTCCTTAACAAATTTTAACCTTTACATTTTAAGCAATTTTCCTTTTCATGCAATAGTTTTTTGATATAATATCACTGAACGGAGGTTAAAAATATGGGAAAAATAATTGTTTCTAAAAACGCACTTGCAAAACTTGCCGCTTTAAGCACAATGGAGTGCTACGGAGTAGTCGGGTTGGTGCCGGTAAGCTTTACGGGCAGGGTTCTTTCTTTACTCGGAATGCCGGACCTTACAAAAGGAATAGAAGTGAAAATCTTCGGGAACAGAGTTGCTTTCGATATACACGTTGTATTGGAAAGCGGAGTAAAAGTTTCGGAAGTAGCAAAAACAATAATCTCACAGGTTCAATATAAAATCAAACAGCTAACCGGAATAAAAGACATCGATGTGAATGTGATAATTGCCGGGGTGAGACGGGAGGTTTAGTGTGAAGATACTTAGGCTTAATGAGATTAATAGGATGTTCGAAGGGGCATTGGCAAACTTGGGAAGTAAAAAAGAGGCGGTAAACAAACTAAATGTTTTTCCGGTTCCCGACGGAGATACGGGCACGAATATGTACCTCACACTGAAGACCGCAATAGACGAGGTGAGAAAAAAGAATCCCAAAACGTTAAGAGACTTCGGAAGGGCTATATGCGAAGGGGCATTAATCGGTGGAAGAGGCAACTCCGGAGTCATTCTCTCGCAAATATTCAAAGGTTTTTTTGACTATGTAGACGGTAAAGAGGAAATTACAATCCCGGAATTCGCACAGGCGCTTACAAGCAGTTCGAGAACTGCATACAAAGCGGTGATTAAACCTGTGGAGGGGACAATCCTTACCGTTATAAACGCGATGGCGCAAAAGGCTGTAATTCTAAGCCGAACTGAAACAGATTTTATCCCCTTTTTGGAAAAGATTCTCGAAGAAGCAAGAACAGTGCTTGCGAAAACGCCGGAACTCTTGCCTGTATTGAAAGAAGCGGGAGTTGTGGATTCCGGAGGGCAAGGGCTTGTTTTTATAACCGAAGGGATGCTGATGGGATTGCAAGGAAAGATCGAAGTGGAAAAAACATTTGAAGAGGTAATAGAGGAGATGGATAAGGAAGTTTTGGGAGGAGAACTGAAATTTAAGTACGATACCGTATTATTGTCAAGTGCGCCCAATATCGACGCACAAAAATTACAAAAGGAACTCGAACAATTCGGTGACAGCATAGTTGTTGCAAAAGCCGGAAATCTCACCAAAATTCACGTGCATTCGAACGAACCGTACAAGGTTATGGAACACGTAATGCAGTACGGAGAATTAAAAGAAGCACGTATTGAAAATATGCAGCAAGAACAGGAAGAGTTCCTCGGGCAAAAAAAAGAAGAAATAACAGGGATAAAAAAACCTTTCTGTATCGTATCGGTATCACAAGGAGAAGGTTTTGACAAAATATTCCTCAGCCTCGGAACGGATGTTATCATAAACGGCGGACAAACGATGAACCCCTCCATAAATGATTTCCTATCCGCCATCGAAAAATGCGGAAGAAACGAAGTTGTGATTCTTCCCAACAATTCCAATATCATACTTGCCGCAAAAGAAGCCGCAAAACTCGCAAAAGACAAAAAAGTTTACGTGCTAAAAACAAAGAATATGGTTCAGGCGATTCCGATTATTCTTTCGTTTAACTCCAAGGAAACTTTCGAAGAAAATATGAAGCGCGCGGAGGAAATTCTGAAAGATATACATTCCTTTGCGGTTACATATTCGGTAAGAAACGCGAAGTTCAACGGATTAAACGTGAAGAAGGGAGACATTCTCGGGGTGGCGGACGGTAATATAGTGCTGAAAGGAAACGATCCGGACAAAGTACTTTTGGAACTTTTCAAACGAAATGAAGATTTAATAAAAGAGTATGAAGTTATCGGAATTTATTACGGAAAAGAAATACCGAAAGAACGTGCCGAAAAGATAGCGGAAAAAATCGAGGAAATGTTTCCTGAAATAGAAGTGGATGTTTCTTACGGCGGGCAGCCGTTCTATTACTATCTCATATCAATAGAATAAAGAGGTGAAAAATGGAAAAATATACTCAATTTGTGAAAAAAGAGATTGGAGATTTTAACCCGGAATATGCAATAGTTATAGGCTCAGGCCTTGCTCCGATAATGGACAAAGTGAAAGTAAAAAAGAGAATTTCCTACAAAGAAATTCCCGATTTTCCCGTATCCACTGTGGAAGGGCATAGAGGAGAACTTGTATTTGGAACGATAGGGAATAAAAAGGTGCTCATATTTAACGGAAGGTTTCACTTCTACGAAGGGTACTCGATGAAGGACGTAACCAAAACAATTCGCCTTGCAGGCGAGTTGGGTATTCATAATCTTATCGTAACGAACGCAGCGGGAGCCGTAAATACAACTTTGGAAGTCGGGGACATAATGCTAATAAACGATCACGTTAATTTCATATATGCGGATAACCCGTTGAGGGGAGAGAAAGGAAACAAGAGGTTTGTAAATATGATAGGCGTTTATAGCAGGGAGTTCATAAAAAAGTTCAGGAAAATCGCAAACAGAGAAGGGATTCCCGTAAGAGAAGGTGTGTATTGCGCCGTGTCCGGCCCCAATTACGAAACTTTGGCGGAACTAAAACTAATGAACAGGCTCGGGATTGATGCCGTAGGGATGTCAACCGTACCGGAAGTCATAATGGCTGCATATTTCGGAATGAAAGTACTGGGAATTTCCTGTATCACGGATGCGGCATTCGGAAGCAACGAAGTATCTCACGAGGAAGTGATATCCGTTGCGGAAAAATGCGGTAAAAAGATTGCAAAGCTTGTGGAAGAATTCGTAAAGGAGGCGTAAATATGAATATAGTGGACATTATTGAAAAGAAAAAATACGGAAATGTGCTCGATGCAAAAGAAATAGATTATTTTGTTCAGGGGTATTCAAAAGGAGAAATCCCGGATTACCAAATTTCCGCGCTTCTTATGGCAATTTGGTTCAGGGGTATGAATAAAAGTGAAACTGCCGAGCTTACCCTATCAATGGTGAGAAGCGGAAAAACGGTAGATCTCTCAAAGATAAACGGGATAAAAGTTGACAAGCACAGTTCGGGAGGCGTTGCCGACACGGTATCTCTTCCGCTCGTCGCACTTGTCGCCGCTAACGGTGTGCCTGTTGCAAAAATGTCAGGCAGAGGGCTTGGACATACGGGAGGAACGATAGACAAATTGGAGTCCATTCCGGGCTTCCAAACGGAAATTCCTACGGAAAAATTCATAGAAATAGTGAACAGAGTCGGCGGAGCAATTGTTTCGCAAAGCGGAGAACTTGTAATCGCCGATAAAAAGATGTACGCATTGAGAGACGTTACCGGAACGGTTGACAGTATTCCGCTTATCGCTTCGAGCATTATGAGTAAGAAAATCGCTGCAGGTGCCGATGCAATTGTCCTTGATGTGAAAGTCGGAGACGGTGCCTTTATGAAAGACCTTGATTCTGCGTTGGAACTTGCGAAAACAATGGTGGAAATAGGAGATTCCGTAGGAAGAAACACGGTTGCCTATATTACGGATATGAATCAGCCCCTGGGAGATGCAATAGGAAACTCAATAGAGGTGGAAGAAGCGGTAAATGTTCTCAAAGGGAAAGGCGGAAAGCGTTTGGTGGAAGTAATAAAAACTCTCGGAGGAGAGATGCTTTGTCTCGGAGGAAAAGCGAAAGACAGCACGGAAGGAAAAATGTTAATCGAAAAATCGATTGAGAACGGGGCAGGGCTTAAAAAATTTGCCGAAATTGTAAAGGCACAAGGAGGAGACCCTTCTTTCATCGACGATTTCTCCAAACTGCCTCAGGCGAAATTCAAAATTCCCGTATCATCGAAAGTTTCCGGTTATATAAAAGAGATGGAAACCGAAAATATCGGAAAGCTTGCGGCGTTCTTAGGTGCCGGGAGAATGAAAAAAGGCGATAAAATAGACCTTGCAGTAGGAATTATGTTTCCTAAAAAAGTCGGAGATAAAGTGGAAGAAGGAGAGACCATCGCAACAATACTTGCAAACGATAAATCGAAAGGAGAAGAGGCTGCGGAGAAACTCCTCTCCCTAATAAAGTTCTCGGAAAATCCGGTCAAAGAACTTCCGCTTATCTATTACAAAGTTTCCGAAAAGGGCGTGGAAAAATTGTTCAATGAATAAGAACACGGTAATTCTTACGCATGCGGGAGCGGATCTCGATGCAATAAGTTCAATGTATGCGGCCGGGAAATTGTATCCCGGCTCTTTTCTTATCGATCCGGGTTCTATGGACGAAGAAGCCCGCAAAATGTCAGAGATATTCGGAGATATGTTAAAACTTGTAAAGGTTAAAGAGATTCCGAGAAAGATCAGAGCCGAAATTAAAAGAGTAATAATTGTGGATACCAAAATTCCGCAAAGAGTAGGGGAAGGGAGAGAATTTTTAAAGAGAAAAGATGTCGAAATAATAGTTTTCGACCATCACCCCCCTTCGCCCAGAGATATCAAAAACGCAAAAATCGTTTCCCGAAATGTAGGGGCAAACACAACGATTTTAGTGAACTTATTGAAAAAGAAAAAGATAATTCTCTCTCCTATGGAAGCAACTCTTCTCGCATTAGGCATTTACGAGGACACCGGTTCTTTTATGTTTCCGTCCGTGTCTTGCGAAGATTTTGAAGCAATTTCCTTCCTTTCCTCTTTTGGAATAAATATGAAAATTATCCGAAGCTTTGTTTCACCGTTTCTCAACAGGACACAACTTACCTTGCTCAAAAATTTGCTTTCCGGCATTACGGAAAAAGAAATAAACGGTGTCAAGGTTGCCTTTGCAAGAGCGGAAACAAAAAAGTACGTTCAGGGAATTTCCGTAGTAACTCACAGGCTCAGAGAAATGGTAAACTCCGATTTAATATTTGTCATTGTGAAAAACAAAGAAGGTGTTTTTATCATAGGAAGAAGCAACTCGCCCGTGTATAATGTAAAAGAAATTCTGCTTCCGTTCGGAGGTGGAGGGCATATAACGGCCGCAACCGCCATATTGGAAGAAGGGGATCCGGACAAAATCCAAAGCCTTTTGGAAAAAAGGATATCCGAAATAAACTTCGGTAAACTTACGGCCGCGGACATAATGAGTTCTCCGGTTAAAACGATAGATGCGAAAACAGGAATAAAGGAAGCATACAAAATTATGGTGCAATTCGGGTATTCCGGTCTCCCGGTGGATGAAAAAGGCCGAATCACAGGTATTATTTCGAAACGGGATATTGAAAAAATAATGCTTGCGGAAAAAAGAAACCGTCCGGTAAAACAATACCTCACACCCAAAATCGTAAAAGTAAAACCGGAAACAACTCTGGAAAAAATCGAAGAAATAATGGCTGAAAATGATGTAGGCAGGGTCCTTGTCGCAAAAAACGGAAAAGTTATCGGAATAATTTCGAGAAGTGACTTGATAAAAGCATTGTATATGGAAAGGAAAATGTTTTCCGGCAAAGGTTTTGAAATGAAAAGCGCGTCTCCGTTCCCTGCCGAAGTCAAGATGCTTATGAAAAGCAGATTGCCCGAAAAGGTTTACTATTTGCTCGAACTGTTCGGAAAGCTCTCCGCAAAGAACAATCAGCAAATATATCTCGTGGGTGGTTCGGTCAGAGACCTTTTTCTGGGAATCCGAAGCCTTGACTTCGATTTTGTTTTGAGTAAGGATGCAACGGAATTCGGAAATATGCTTTCCGATGCTTTGAAAACAAAGGTCACAATTCACAAGGATTTCGGAACGATACATTTTTCGTATGAAGGGTATGAATTCGATTTCGTAACGGCAAGAAGAGAATGGTATAATAAAAATTCCATCTTGCCTAACGTAGAGAATGCTACCCTGAAAGAGGATCTTTCGAGAAGGGATTTCACTGTAAATGCAATGGCAATATCCATAATGCCCTATGATTTCGGAAGGTTAATCGACTTATTCAACGGGCTTAAGGACCTGTCCGAAAAAACAATAAGGGTTTTGTACCCACTGTCTTTTTTGGAAGACCCGTCAAGACTCCTCCGGGCGATCAAATACGAGGCAAAATTAGGATTCAAACTTTCGGAAGACACGGAACACCTATTTAAAAAAGCAGTTGAATTAGGGGCCCTTATGAATACAAAATCTCAAAGGATAACGCAGGAACTTTTCGAACTGTTCTCCGAGACTTATTCGAAAAAGGCGATAAATTTAATGGAAAAAAGAGGCGTGCTAAAAGAATTTTTCGGAATAAAAAGACTCTCGAAAATCAAAAAAGAAGCGCTTGAAGAGGAAGAAACAATTGTTTCAAAATACGGACTCTCACGCCTGAAAATAAACCTCTTCATATTGCTGTACGGAAAGAAAAAAGAAGAAATCGAGAAGATACTATCAGGTTTTTCCGTAAAGAAGAAAACGATAAAAGAAATTACAAACGGACTAAGGATCATAAGGCAAATCAGAAGGCAAAAAAAGATAAAAGAAGAAAATGTATTGGAACTTATAAAAATGCCGAAAGAAATATCCGCAGCAGTGCTTTTACTTTTCAAAGACAAAAAACACAAAGAAGAATTAATGGAGTACCTCGAAAATCCCGACAAATTGAAACCCGAAATCACGGGAAAAGATTTGAAAGCGTTAGGTCTCAAAGAAGGTAAGCAATTTGGAGAAATACTGAAAGAACTTATAATATTAAAATTGAAAGGGAAGATTAAAACCAAAAAAGACGAATTGGATTATGTTTTGCAAAATAAGGAAAGGTTCGAATGGAAGACAAAAAACTAATCGACACAATCATAGATAACGTTGAAAAAGCCATAAAAGGCAAGAGAGAAATTATAAAATTAGCGTTAATACCCTTAATCGGAGGCGGCCATATAATATTCAGAGATATTCCCGGCATCGGTAAATCCACCCTTGCCGAGGCAATAGCCCGCTCTGTTCATGCGGAGTTTAAGAGAATTCAATTCACTTCCGACATATTACCGTCAGACATAATAGGCATTACGATTTACAATAAAGAAACCGAGCAATTCGAATTCAGGAAAGGGCCGATTTTTGCAAATATTGTTCTTGCAGACGAAATAAACAGGGCTTCTCCGAAATCGCAATCCGCACTTTTGGAGGCAATGAACGAAGGTAATGTAACAACAAACGGCATAACGTATAAACTTCCGGAACCGTTTTATGTGATTGCCACTGAAAACCCGTTGGAGTTTGCGGGTACGTATCCATTACCTGAAAACGAATTGGACAGGTTTATGCTTTCCGCAAGTATGGGTTATCCCGACGAAGAAGCCGAAATCGAAATTTTGGAAAAGAATGAAAAGCATCCTGCGGCAAAACTGAAAGAGGTGGTAACACGGGAACAGATAGTTGCAATAAAGGAAAAAGTCAAAAACGTATTTGTCGATAAGTCCATTCTCAACTATATACTATCAATCGCAAAAAACACGAGAGACAACAAATTCATAACACTCGGGCTGAGCACCCGCGGAACGCTGGACCTGCTTAACGCCTCCAAAGCAAAGGCTTTTATCGAGGGAAGAGATTACGTTATCCCGGACGACGTAAAAGAAATAGCGCCTTTTGTAATTCAGCACAGGATAATCATTAAGGGAGGCGAAGACAAATTTGCCAAAGAGATCATCGAACAAATCCTTGCGGATACTCAAGTTCCCCTGTAAGTCGGGGAATACGTCTCTTAAAAGCCGGGGGATTTTCTTTCTTCTTTTTGTAATATTTATAGGAGCGATTGCCGTAAACTCCGGGAATAACCTCGTTTATCTTACTTTTAGCACTATTCTCTCTTTTATCCTGATTTCCGGGTTTTTATCCTTCTCAAACCTAAGGAACATAAGTGCCGAAATAAAATTGCAAGAATTCGTTTTTGCCAAAAAGCAGTCCGCAGGCTACCTGCTGATAAAAAACAACTCTCCTTCTCCGAAATTCAGGCTTAAAACAGAATTGTTCGGTTATACGTTTCAAGTAGACTTGCTATCAGACATATTTGCTTTGAGGTTTTCGAAAATTTTCGAAAGGAGGGGTATTTACAAAATACCGGGTATAAAAATAACATCCGATTTCCCGTTCGGTTTTTTCGAGAGAAAGAAAAAAATAGAATTAAACGAATCGATAACGGTATTTCCCGAGATAAAATCCGTTTCAATCAATAGATTAGAAGGGAATAACGAAAGTATTGCTAAAAGAAGAAAGGGATACGGTGAAGAATTCCACTCGGTAAGGAAATACATAGAAGGGGAAGATAGCAGACGAATTAATTGGAAACTCACCGCCAAAGCGAACGAACCTATGGTGATTGAAACAAGCGGAGAGAAAGAAAAACTCGATGTGTTTATGGACACATCTTCTTATCTGTATAAAAACGAAGACGAATTCGAAGATGCCGTTGTAAAAATAACGTCTCTTGTCTATAAGTGTTTCCTGTGCCAAACAAAACTTTCTTTCCGTATTAACAACGACAAAATAAGAGCTTCGTCGGATAAAGAACATTACAGAAAAATATTCGAAATTCTCGCAACGGTTAAAATGACAGACACAACTCCCTTGCCCGTCCCCCGGGGAGCAATCACATACGGAGACATAACATATGATTAAAAATACCAAGATAAAATTTTCGATTCTGTTTACGTTGACGTCCATACTGTTCATATCCGCATCGGATTACAAATTTTTAATGTTCGTGCCGTTAATAATTCTCATTCCGTTTGTAAAGAGAAAATACGGATTTGCTTTGGAAAAAGGCTTACTCAGAAAGTTAACGGAGGCTTTTCCTCTATTATATTTTGTTTTCTCCGTTGTTTCCGGGACAAATCTTTTTTATACTCTTTCCAACCTTCTTATTATCATACTAATCATAAAACAAATTTTGCCTTGCAAAGAAAAAGACTATTACGAAATTTTTCTCGTGGGAGTTCTTCTGATATTGCTCTCCTCGGTTTCGACAATCTCATTGGTCTTCGGCATATTCCTCTTTGCGTTTCTCGTTTCCGGGACGCTTATGCTTTCTTTTGCGGGAATTAGATCCGACGAAATCAAAGTGCCGAAGATATTTTACAGAAAAGTGTTGATTTTTTCGTTAATCTCAATGATCTTTTCGTTTATGCTTTTCTTTTCGTTTCCGAGATTGTCTCTGGGCTATTTTCACGGAATAAAACTGAGCCCTCAAACGCAAAGCGGGTTCAGCACGGACGTGGTGATAGAAAAAGGTGCCGTAAAACTCGATAGCAGGGTCGTAATGCGGGTGGAAGTCAAAGATAGCAACATTTATCCGCCGCTCTATCTTTCCGGAATGCATTACGCCTATTTTAACGGAATGAAATGGGTAAAAACGAAAAATGTATCCAAGATATTTCCTTACGATAGCAACAACGATTTCAAGTTAACTTCCGGGATGGTTAAAAGTACGATATTTTTAGAGCCCAACGGAACCGATGTTCTTTTCGGACCGGAGAAATTCGTAGGAGTTCGCGGAGAATTTCTTTATCTGAAAAGAAACGAATTCGGCGATTTTTTAACGGATCAAACATATTACAAAACAATAAGGTACGATGCTTTCAGCAGCATAGGCGGAAAAAGCGACGTATTAATAAAGGAACCGCTCGGCAAAAAAGACAAAAGTAAGTATCTTCAGGTTCCGAAACTTCCCGCGGAATTCGGGAAAATAGCCGAAGAATCCGCAAGAAACGGAAAAAGCGCGGAGCAAAAGGCAAGAAACATAGCGAACTTTTTGAAAAAAAATTACAAATATTCGTTAAACCCCACGGCAACGGACATTAAGGATTTCATATTAAACAAAAAAACGGGTTATTGTCAGCACTTTGCAACGGCATTTGTTTTATTTGCAAGGATAAACGGCATACCCGCAAGGCTCGTATCCGGATTTGCAACGAGGGAATACAACCCGAACGGAAAATATTTCATAGTAAGAGCAAAAGACGCACACACCTGGGCGGAGGTTTATATTACCGGAAAAGGTTGGGTGAGAGTGGATCCCACGCCCCCTTCGTCCACACCCTCGCTATCGCGTGTGGAAATGTTACTGGACAGCATAAGAATGTCATGGTACAGAAACGTTATTACATACAATAGTGCAAAGCAAATGCAGATGCTTACCGGCATAAAAACGGGAATTACGAGTATCAGTGTTTCTGTTATGAGAAGCACTATGAAATTCAAAATGTTATTCAAAAGAAACAAAACTGTTGTAATTGTGGTTTTAATGTGCATTATTTTATTTTTCTTATTGTTTGCCAAAGAAAAAACGAAAAAAGAAACGGCCATTTTACGGATCCTTGAAAGAAAAATAGGCAAAAAGAAAGGGAAAGGAGAAACTCTCCTCGAGTTTGCGAAAAGAAACGGAAAATTAGAGGAACTTTACGAGCCCATAATGTTATATTACGAATTAAGATTCTCTGGAAGGGCGAGCCCTCGTAAAGAAGCGGACCTTGCAAAAAGAATAGAGAAATTAGTAAAAGGAATTACTTGACCGAATAAGGATTAATAGATATAATTCATATACAATTTTAACTTGCGGAAGGAGTGAATATGAAGAAGAAGATATTAATTGTAATTTTAATAGCGTTGCTTGTTGTTCCCGTTTTTGTAGGATGCGGCTCTCCCTCTTCGAACAGCAACGGGAATAATAACGGAAACGGCAGCACAAACGGCGGAAACCCGGAAAGGCAAGTTGCCCCTGATTTTTCGTGGCAAACGCAGGACGGCAAAGTTATGCACCTTTCCGATCTGAAAGGCAAAGTAGTTTTACTCGATTTTTGGGCGACCTGGTGCGGACCTTGCAGAATGACAATCCCGCACGTGGAATCCATACATGAAAAATTCAAAGACAAAGGGCTTGTTGTAATAGGAGTTAACCTTGATAACCCCTCAAAGCGTGAAGCGGTTTCAAAATTCATAAAAGAACACGGAATAACTTATACGGTAGTGGGAGATAACGGGACTGTTGCGCAGGAATATGGCGTTAGCGGAATTCCAAGATTCTTCTTTATCGACAAGCACGGAAGAATTGCAAAAACAGTCGTGGGATATGATCCGAATATGGAAGAAACATTTACCAAAGAGGTTACCGAATTACTTGCGGAAAAATAAACGGAGGCAATATGGACGTAAATGAAAATAACTTCAAACAAGAAGTGCTTGACTCGCCGATTCCCGTCCTCGTGGATTTTTGGGCGGATTGGTGCGTGCCTTGTAAAATGATTGAGCCGATTGTCGAGGAACTTGGCAAAGAATATGCGGGAAAACTCAAAGTCGTTCGCATAAATGTGGATGACAATCAAAACATTGCAATTCAATACGGTATAATGAGCATTCCGAGTTTGCTTTTGTTTGTAAACGGAAAGCTGGAAGAGCAAATTGTGGGTGCCGTTCCCAAAAGAGTGATTCTGTCGAAAATTGAAAAGTTCCTTTCGACGAACTAAAAAGGTTAAAAGCCTCCGTTTTCAGGAGGCTTTTTCAATTTATCGCAAGGAAGATATAAAATTTTTTACGAAAGTGAAGTCGTTCTTAAAAAAGAAACTTCCCATAACAAGGATATCGGCTCCCGCATCAAGGACGGATTTTGCCGTTTTCTCGTTCACTCCCCCGTCTACCGATATGAGAAAGTTAAGGCCTTCTTTTTCTCTTATGTCTGCGGCACGTTTTATTTTTTCAAGCGAAAAAGGAATGAAACTCTGCCCCGAGAAACCGGGTTCAACACTCATAATCAGGAGAATATCCACGTACGGCAAAATTCTTTCAACCATATTGAAAGGGGTGGCAGGGTTCAAAGATACGCCTGTTTCCATACCGTAACTTTTGATTTTCTTTATAATCCTTAAAGGAAAATGCGTTTCCTCTATGTGGAATGTAATGGAGTTCACGCCGGATTTATAAAAATCTTCGAACAGATTTTCCGGGTTATCCACCATAAGATGGGCATCAAAAAACAGATTTGTAACCTTGCGCAGCGAAGAAACCACACAAGGCCCGAACGTGAGATTCGGAACAAAATGTCCGTCCATTACGTCGATATGCACCCAACTTTCGGGAATTTCTTCTATCTTTTTGATTTCGGAAGAGAGATTGGAAAAATCTGCCGAGAGAATGGAAGGTGCAACTGTAAAATCGCTCATTTCGAAATCCTTAACCTTACTTCCACACCCGGCCTTACTTTGAGCCCCGGCATCGGGTATTGATACAGAACGATTTTTCCTGAAACTTTTACTATATCCGTGGTATCTATCTTTGTTACTCTGAATCCCTGAGATTCAAGCAAACTTTTTGCCTTATCCACATTCATACCTATAACATTGGGCATAGTGACAAACTTGCCTATACTAACGGTAAGTTTCACTCCGGATCCGGGCTCTACGACAGTTCCGGGCGCAGGGTGCTGAGAGAGCACCGTTCCCACAGGCGCATCGTTTTCTTTCTCGGAGATATCCCCTAAATTCAAATTTTTACTCTGCAAAATGGAAACGGCTTCTTCAAATGATTTTCTGGTAAGATCCGGCACTGTGGTATTTTCGGAGCCGCCGCTTATAACGGCCTTGATTATCGTGCCCTGTTTTACTTTTTCCCCGGGCATAGGATTTTGCGATATAATACAATCGATGGGGACACTATTCGAAGGTTGCGATTTAACCACTTGAAGCATAAGTCCCTGTTCTTCCAACGCCTTCTCGGCGTCGCTTATTTTCATATTAATAACGGACGGAACTTCAACCGTCTTCGCTTTTTCCTTTCCGGAGCACCCGGGCAAAAGAATGCCTGCAAACAAAATTAACAATAGAACTACCGTTATTCTTATATTTTTCTTCATCGATGTTATTTTATTCAAAATTAGCCAATTTGCAACAATAAAACAAAACGGTATAATTAAGTATGAAAAAAACCGCAGTTTACCCTGGGACGTTTGACCCTATAACAAACGGGCATCTTGACGTGATAAGGAGAGGTGCCGAAATTTTCGATAGTCTTATTGTTCTTGTTGCAATCAGAAAGGAAAAGCATACGCTATTTAACCTTGAGGAGCGTCTTGAATTGGTTAAATGCGCAACGAAAGATATTCCCAATGTGCAGGTTGCGACACTTGATAAACTGCTTGTGGAATATCTCAAAGAAAATAAAATTCGATTTGTCCTCAGGGGGTTGCGCGCCGTTTCCGATTTCGATTACGAATTTCAAATGGCGCTGACAAATTCCACACTTTATCCTGAGATGGAAACAGTTTTTGTTATGAGTAGCGGGAAATATATCTTTTTAAGTTCCAGTCTCGTAAGGGAGATTGCCTCTTACAAAGGTGACGTTTCCGGATTTGTTCCGGGATGTGTCATCAAAAAATTAAAAAAGAAGGTGATAAGATGAATGAAAATTCCGTTATAGAGGAACTTAAAAAACTTAAAGAATCAATTGAGAATGCAAAGAGAGTTCCATTCTCACGATTTGTAAGTGTGGATAGAGATGAGTTGCTAAAAAGAATATCAATAATTGAAAACTCGATGCCGGGAGAAATGAAAAAGGCATTTATGATTGACAGGAAAAGAAACGAAATAATAGAAAACGCATATAAAGAAAGTGAAAATATAATAAGAAAAGCAAAGGAAGAGAGAGAAAGAATGATAGCCGAGTCCGACATAGTAAAAGAAGCAAAAGAAGAAAGGGAAAGAATATTGAAAGAAGCGCGCGAAGAGGCAAATTCCATAATTTCGGAAGCGGAGAATTACAGTGCGCAGTTGCTTGCAAAAGTGGAATCCGTATTGGATAAAGCAAAAAATGTGGTAAGAGAAGGGAGGGAAAGTTTTTTAAGTGAAGATTCAACTTCAAAATATAATAACGAATAGAAAAATAAAGATAAACGAAAAAATTCCGCAAAACAAAATAAAGTTGGGAGAAAATGCGAAACTCGTTTCCCCGATTACGATAAACGGTTTTATGGAATATGCAGGCAAAGAAGAAGTTTATTTCGAAGGAACATTAAAAGCCAAAGTAATTCTTACCTGTGTGAAATGCCTGTCCGAGTTCGAACAGGAATTCGAGATCCCGTTTTCGGAATCATATATACCCGAAAAATTCACATCGGGAAACAGCGGAAGAGAAAACAGAGAGTTGGAAGAGTTAGACGTGTACACATATAACGGCATTTTTATAGATACGGAAGAAATTGCGAGGCAAATAATAATTGAAAATCTTCCTCCGTACCCTCTCTGTCCGGTTTGCAGAGCAAAAACAAAATAAAAATTTATTGACTTTTATTCGCCTACGTTGTAAAATTTCCGAAAGCATATTTCAAATTCAAGGAGGTGACCCCTTACAGGGAAGAAAATGTACATAAATGAAGCCAAAAATAATGTGGGAAAAGAAGTTGAAATCAAAGGATGGATTTACAATACGAGATCCAGCGGGAAAATATTGTTCTTGCTTATCAGAGACGGAACGGGAATTATACAATCCGTGGTTTCGAAAAACGACGTTCCCGAAGAGGTATTTGAAAAAGCGAAAAAGGTAACGCAGGAATCTTCGGTAATTGTAAAAGGAACGATAAGAGAAGACAAAAGGGCGCCCGGGGGATACGAACTTTTGCTGAAGGATTTACGGATTGTCCAACTCACGAAAGACTACCCCATAACGCCAAAAGAGCACGGTGTAGGTTTCCTTATGGAGCACAGGCATCTTTGGCTCAGGTCAAAAAGGCAGTGGGCAATTCTTAGGATACGCCACAGAATAGAAAAATCCCTTAGGGACTTTTTCGATAGCAGAGGATTTACTCTTGTTGACGCACCGATTCTCACTCCGAACGCCTGCGAAGGCTCCACGACGTTGTTTGAGACGGATTATTTCGGAAAACCCGCATTCCTCTCTCAAAGCGGGCAACTGTATATGGAGGCTGCGGCAATGGCATTCGGAAAAGTTTACTGTTTCGGCCCCACGTTCAGGGCGGAGAAATCCAAAACAAGAAGGCATCTTATGGAGTTCTGGATGCTTGAGCCGGAAATTGCCTATATTACATTCGAAGAAAATATGAAACTTCAGGAAGATATGATTACCTATGTCGTGCAGGAAGTTTTGAAAAACTGCAAAAATGAACTTGAAATCATAGGAAGAGACACCACTGTTTTGGAAAAAGTGAAACCGCCTTTCCCCAAAATTTCGTACAAAGAAGCGCTTGAAATCTTGGAAAAACACGGAAAGCACCTCGAATGGGGAGACGATTTCGGCGGAGACGAGGAAACGATCCTTGCAGCGCAGTTCGAAAAACCCGTATTTGTTCACCACTTTCCCGTCGAATCCAAGGCGTTTTATATGAAACCCGATCCCGAAGACCCGAAAACAGTGCTTGCGGCAGACTTGCTCGCACCGGAGGGATACGGGGAAATAATAGGCGGCAGTCAAAGAATAGACGATTATGACCTTCTGCTGAAAAGAATAAAAGAGAATAATCTCTCCGAAGAAGATTACAAATGGTATCTCGATTTGAGGAAATACGGAAGTGTTCCGCACGGAGGTTTCGGAATAGGATTGGAAAGAACCGTTGCCTGGATTGCAAAACTTCCTCACGTAAGGGAAACAATTCCGTTCCCGAGGCTTCTTGAAAAGATTTATCCATGATTGAACAAACGGCAATAGAAGTCCTACGTGATTTGAAAAAAGGCGAGGTACACAAGTTGTACCTCCTTTTTGGTGCGGACGGAGATTATCTTAAATTTCAGATATCGGACGGAATTAAGAAAAACTCTTTGGATAAGAATACCGAAGTTTTTGATTATTCCGAGTTGGACGGAAATTCTTCAACCGCATCCGAAGTGATTAGAATGCTTGAATCCCCTCCCTTCGGGAAAAAGAGAGTTATCATAATCAAAAATGCGGATAAGTTCAAAAAATCGGAATTAAGCAAAGTTTTGAAAAATACGGTTCCCGAATTTTCCGTGCTTGTTATCCTGTCCGCCTC
>Ga0256842_1001512_pt1 | contig 18429 bp, 13 predicted proteins | sample 4559240metaG_FD_185973 | JGI IMG/M metagenome (GOLD analysis project Ga0256842, IMG submission 185973) | Hydrothermal vent microbial communities from Guaymas Basin, Mexico - 4559-240 | ecosystem: Environmental > Aquatic > Marine > Hydrothermal vents | place: Mexico: Guaymas Basin | collected...
CGCCCTCAACTACACCCCATGGGGCATAAGGCTCAAGCCGATACTCGTCAGCCTGACGGTTTTCAACATCGCTTTTGCCCTCATCGCGATCTACAGGAGGGAGAGGGCGTTCGAGCCCTGGATTCCCTGGATAACCCTCGAGAGAATAAAGGAGGAGCTCGAGTGGGAGCGCTCGAGCAGGCTCGACAAGGCCCTGACGGTGATACTGATAATAGCGATAGTGACCTCCATTGGAACCCTTGCCTACGTGGTAACTCACCCTAAGCAGGGCGAGAGGTTCACCGAGTTCTACATCCTCGGGCCCGGGGGAAAGGCCGCGGATTATCCGACTCAATTGAGGGTCGGCCAGAACGGGACTGTGATAATAGGCATAGTCAACCACGAGGGCAGGAACGTTACATACTACGTCCAGATATGGCTCGTGAACCTGACCTGGGACAACAGGACGAACACGACGGTTATTCACGAGATGTACCCGATGCCCGGCTGGTTCAACGTGACGTTGCCCCACGTTCCCGTCAACATCGAGGGTAACTGGACGCCGCAGTTCGAGAAGAACTACACCTTCAGCATAGACAGGCCCGGCAGATGGCAGGTGTGGTTCCTCCTCTTCAAGGACGAACAGCCAGAGCTTCCGCCGGCGCCTCCCGATGGAAACTACGCGGAAACTCCCGCGAAAGAGTTAATCCTCAAGGCAATCAACGGAACAATCCAGAGCCTCAAGCTGAACGTCGAGGTGAGGCCGTAGCAAAACCTTTTGTTTAACTTCTTTTTTCACTAAACTTAGGCTAAGAGTGTGTAATGTGAAGTAGTTAAGGAGAATAAAATTATAAAACCTCGGGAACAACTTGCAATTATGAAGATTGAGATATCAAAAATATTTCACCCCCAAATCATCGAAGTAGGAGGTCTTTTGCTGTCAATTATCCTCGGTGTTTACCTTCGAATTCAACCTCTAAAATGGGGTAGGCTTTGGGCCTATGACCCATACTATTTCTGGAGAGCTGCGACCCACATCGCCAATGGGGGCAGTATTTTTGATACTGACCCCATGATAGTGACACTTCATAGGAGATTCATTGATGACGAACCGGTACTTCCGTTGGTGTGGGGGTATATTTCAAAGCTGTTTCATATAAGCACGTTGACAGTAGGGCTGTACCTCCCGATTGTTATATTTGTTCTGGAGGTTCTTTTGTTGTATAAACTCCTGAGGGATGCCTTTAACTGGCGCGTTGGGGTTATAGCATCACTCTTTTTGGCAATCGTTCCTGGTCATATCTACCGCACCCACGGGGGTGGAATATGGAAGGACACGCTTGGTTCGCTCTTCATGCTAATGTTCCTTCACGCGGCGGTGTTGATTGTAAAATCCAGGAAACTGACCCCTAAAAAAATGGTGATATACGGTTTCTATTTAATGGTTTCTCTGTTTCTATCGGCGGCAACTTTCGATGGATTTGGTGCATTTCCTGCGGGAATTTCTCTTTACTTGATTTTTAGTCCGCTGGTTTCATCTCCCAGAAAAAATGAATTCTTTCTTGCTGGTTGCATGATACCGCCCTTGCTTCTTGCATACATTATTCCCACGTATCATAGGGAGACGTACACTTACATCCCGTTCATCACACTGGCAGTTGGAGCCTTGGTTGCAATTGTAGTATTCAGGCTTCTCTTTGATAGTTTCCGGAAGGGAAAAATTTTATATGCGCTTCTTCTTGCTGTGACTATTGGTATCTCATTTTGGATAGTCTTGTTTAATCCTCCCGAGATACTGAACCAAACATCCAGAACGTTGTGGATGCTTATCTCTCCTGAAAAATACGGTGCATCTGCCCAGAGCAGACCTAACTCACTAGGGCTCCTGTTTAATACCTGGTTCTCCTTTGCCCTTCTCTTATCCCCGCTCGGTGTTGTCCACCTTGGTCTGGGGCTTAAGTCCTCTGGTAGAAGAGTATGTGTCCTATTTCTGTCCCTCCTCTCCGTGTTGATATTCCTGGGGGTTTCCACGGTAAGGTTAACTTACATAATGTCCTTTGGAATAGTTGTACTCTCGGCCCTTGGAATAGAGCTCATCTTCGAAACTGCTGCCAAAAAACTTGATAGAAAGATAGCGGCTGCTATTGTAGTAGTGGTGCTTTTTGCAACGTCTGCTCCCACGTTTGCCGCAGGAAAAGACTACGTTTCAATGCATCCAGTCCCTTCAGATTACTGGCTAAACGCCTTAGAGTGGATGCATAATAACATCAACGGCTCCGTTGTTTTTAACTGGTGGGACTGGGGTTACTGGCTCGAGGCCTATGGAATGAAGACGGTGGGGGATAATGGATATCAAAGTGGCCTGACATATAGTGGTTATGCAAATGTTATCTTATCCAACTATTCAAAATTTGAGTACTGGGTAAGGAGGTATAATAGGACTGTTCAAACAATATCTCTCAGGAGATGCGGAGAAAATGATAGCATCGAGTATCTTGTTATAGGATTTGATGTGTTCTTTAAGTATCCATCCATTGAGAGAGCATACGGTTATCCATATAAAAAAATTAAATTTTTGATATTGAGATTGAACATAGCAACAAGAGATTCTATGATGTATAAATATGGAAATGTTGTGCTTTATTTAACCGCCCAAAGGGCAAAATTATCAGTAGAAGGTAGGGAAATTAAAGTGCGGGACGTTGTGTATGAAATTCCAAGTAGTTACAATAAAATCATTCACGTATCTAATGGTGGGACTGTAGTTTACATAAATGGTCCCTATGCTATTATATTCAATAAAGACGCCCTTAACAGCACTTTTGTTCAGCTCTTTGTGTATGAGAACCAGCAAAAAGCTAGGCTAGTATGGGAGAATGGGTTAGTCAAAATTTATAAGCCATTAACTTGATTTTAGTCCTATGAGCTTAAAAAAGAGACTCATAATCAACGCAAGCTGGCTTTTAACAGGCCAAACGCTTCACAAGCTTATTTCGTATCTCATAATACTAGTAATCAGCAGAACGCTTGGGGACGCTGGTCTTGGCCAGTACTCTTTTGTAGTTTCATTTACGGGCTTCGTCTCGTATCTCTCGGATTTTGGCATCAACTACTACATAATGCGCGAGGTTGCGAGGGACAAGGGCAAAAAGGATCTTGTATCGTACGCCCTAGGCTTTAAGATCATCCTGGCAGTTCTCGACTGGTTGTTAATAGTATTCCTGGCACTTCATCTGAACAAGAGCGCAGTTGTTAAAACTTCGATAATCCTGTACGGTTCGGGGGCGGTGATGGGTACAATAGGTCTCCTCTTCACGAGCGTCATCTTCGCCCACGAGGTCACCAAGTACGAGACCTATTCCATGGTCACGGAGAGAGTGATGACGCTTCTCCTTGGTGGAGCGGTTCTGTTGATTACAAAGAGCCTCCTTGCCTTCTTTGTAGTTCTTACGGCGGATACCTTTTTGCTGAACTTTCTCAGGATGTACTTTGGCTCGAGATACGTTTCTCCAAAGCCCACGTTTGGCCTCGATAAGTGGAAGGAAATACTGAGCAAGTCCTATGTGTTTTGGTTCATCTACCTGTTCTCATCATGTTGAGGTTATCGGGATATTAATCTGCACCTCTATCGATGTTTTTGAACTCTCTTTACTGGTTCTTCTCAATGAGAGAAGGAAACATAACCATAACACAGAGAAGAGCAAAAATGTTGTTATTCTGAAGTATTAACACACTATCTATAGCAGTTGAGATACTGTCAGGATAACTGGGGCATCACCTCCTCTCATTCACATCACTAGGCGCCCACCTCGAGAATGAGTTCGAACAAAATTATACTAGAAAGCAAACTTCTGAACCCTCCTCCAATCCTTAACTCTGAAATTATGAGGGCTGGTAAATTGTTTTGCGAGTTTTTGAACTGTCGTGTGGCTGGTTTCCACTATTTCTGTAACTTGCCTGTAGCCCCTGCTCTTCTGGCGGAATCTTGCTCCGGCGAAAATGTTTTAAGACCCAGTATATTACGCTTCTGCCCCTCCATGTTTCTCCCTCATTCCTTTTCTGAAGAGGTATCAGAAACTTAAACCCAACATCCCACCGCTTATCCTAACAGTATTTGTGTACTTCCATAGAGGTTGGAGCATTAAGTTTTCTGCATTTTGATCACCTGAATAAGGTTTAACAGGATGATTTTTCCAAAAATTTCCATAAAGATTGAAGCAGGCAACCTGCACCGAATAAAATCCAGGAACCCAGACTTAAACACACTGAAAAACGACTCAATCAGTACTCTAAACCTGTAAACACGCCGAAACTTCCGCGGACGATCCAGCTGGAACCGAACCATATCCTTCCAAGCAGGACACCCCCTCGGTTTAGAATTCCTGCCAACATTCTCCTTCAGTTTAATAAACGGCACTCCACCCTTATCAGCAACCAACTGCACATTTTCGGGCCAAATAACCAGAATCAGCCAACAAACACTCCAACCTCCCAACATCTCTGATTAAATCTCTGAAAACCGGCGAATCATGCCGAGAGTCTTCAGTCACGCGCAGTGAAACCACAGTCCGGGATTCCAAGTCGTAAAGAACGTGCAGCTTTAAAAATCCTCATTGCCCTTTTTTACGGACCATGCTGGCAGTTTTCTGGAGGTTTTCAAGCCTGTGGAGTCTACAGCTAGTTTGCTGGGGTTTGTCTGCTCCAGAATCAGCTTGTTGAGGTTTGATAAATACTCTGGTGTTATTTTCTTCCTGTATCTGTTTAGGGTTCGTCTGTCGGGGATTTGGGTTAGGTTTAGTTCTTCTTTGATCCAGTCTGTTGAGGTAGTTCTGGTAGTCTCTGTCGCTCTTGTTCACGTAGAATTGCCAGAGTATTAGGACTGTTACGGCTTTTGGATTATAAGCTGGCCGTCCTCTGCCGCCCTTATGCACTGTGTAGGGTTCTGGTAAGTCATAAACTGCGTTTTTGAGTGCTAAGAATACTTTTTTTGTCTGGAAGGTTTCTTAATTGTTCGTACTTGGCCAGTTTATTTTCAGTTTTCTTTTCCGTGGCATGATTTATAGTCATCGTTCTGACTTAAAAATCTCACTTACAATTTTGCTCCAACCTCCTTCCAATAAAAAGCTTTAAGTACGGAGGGGTGTCAAGTAAAAATGACCAGTCAAACAAAAGAAGAGAAACTCCACACAAATAGTTTATGCTGAAGGTGTACATGTCCAATAGGGGCAGGATAAAACCTATAAGGGGGATAACATGAGTGAGGAAACTCTTTCGAGAGTCATCAAGAAGATAGACGTAATAGCGGCAACAGCTGGTATTTTTCTTGGTGTTCTTATTATTTGTCTCTATTACCTTGTGGGTTTGCATCAACAGGACATTGGATTTACAATATTACTTGCATCTTCAATCTATCTCTTTCTAAGAAATAATCTTAAAAAAGTAACTTTTATACCATTAAGTATCACATTTACTGAAAAATTGACACTTAACATATCATTTTTTCTTATTTTTTCAATCACTTTATTGATATGGTATAAACATTTATATTTCCGTCCATTATCTTATTTCATATTAGTATCTGTTCTTGCGGGTATAATCGCTGTTGAAGTACTATGTCTCAAGGAGGAAGACTCTGTTTGGCAAACACTTCTAAAAATCTTCCTTCTATCTGCAAATATCAGAGCAGGAATATTCTATAACTTCCCAAGTCTCATGGGCTATGATGCGTATTGGCATGCAAAAATTGCAGAACTAATCACAAATACAGGTTTTGTACCGCCATTTGAAATAAGTAACAAATATTTTTACTATCCTTTGGCACATATATTTGTCTCTATAACTCAAATAATGATCCAAGAAGATATAAAAGATGCCATGTTCTGTTCGATTGGTCTTCTCAGTATAATCAGCACAATTTTTATATATCTCATCGGCAAGAAACTTGCTGAACCACAAGTAGGATTACTTGCGACGTTATTAGCGAATATTACTAACTTCTTTATCATTAGAGGTGTAGCAAATATTACTCCAGGTTCTCTAGTTCTTTGTTATTTCATGCTGGTTCTTTACTTGGTATTTAAGAAAGAACATAAAGTTGTGAATATGTTGATCATAATATTTATAACACTTTTGATGGTAATAACTCATCAATTAACGACGTTTGTAGTTTTTATCAGTTTAACTTCAATTTATCTTGGTAGAATAGTGTATAAGTATATGTATGGATCTAATGAAAGCCCATTTAACCTGACTGTATTGTATCTATTGTCTTTTGCTATTACACTGCAATCGTACTGGATGTACACCTACGTATATCCAACTACATCTTTTTTTGAATTCGTTCTGCGTCCTTTTATAAGGGCACTACAGTCAGGCGGAGAGTATGATCGCAATTTGCTAATTGTAGGAGACGTGTATAACAAACCTATGCTAGAGATTTTATTTGTCCATTCACATTATCTTATTTTACCATTTTTTGCAATTGGCGGGATATTGTTCTGGTTATCCATGAAAGAGGATAAAAAATTCTCGATTGTTACCGCTGTTATTGTGTTATACCTTTTTATATATGGTGTCCCATTACTTGGCATGAGAAATATGCTGACTAGCAGGTGGATGCCACTTCTTTCTGTGTTTCTGGTAATCATAGCATCGTCATATATCTTCAATATTGTGGCAGTAATCAGGTCAAATAAAAATAAAATTTTTGCAATATTTACTATCGCAGTTATTTTTTCGTTTCTTATGATTACTACACCAGCAATCAACCGGGACAATCCAATAATGGCGAAGGATATGACTATTCGAAATCAATTTAAGTATAACGAGATGTGTGCTGTAAAAACAATTAACAACATATATAATGGAACGATTAGAGCTGACTACTCTTATGGCGGCAGTCTATTCCGTCAAATGGGGGTTGAGTCGAAGTTTAAGCCGTTCAATACTGAGTATGTTGCCTCACAGGCACAAGAAGAGGAGAATGGAACTTTGGTTATTTTACGAAGATGCTCATTAGCAGAGCCCATAAGCATTATTATACGAGGAGCTCCTCCGGGGATTGTCAAACAACAGACATTGCCAAAAGAATTTTTTGAAAGATTTAAGAAGTCCACTAAGTATGATTTGGTATACAATAATGGAGAAGTATTTGGGTATATCTCAAAATAGTGGTGATCCATATGGGAAAAGATAAAATTATTACAAATACAATATTTCTATTTTTAACATCAATCATAACGAGTGGTGCCAGATACATATTCCGTTTTATCTGTATAAAGTTTCTTACAGTGTCAGAGTATGGAATGTACACTTCAGTTTTGCCAATTTATAATATCACACTAACCATAGGAGCACTCGGTCTTTTACCTTCAATAACAAAACATATTGCTGAAAATATTGGAAAAAAAGACTATCGAAGAGTTGGAAAGATTATAGTGTCAGCAACGCAAATAGCCTTTGTGATGGCAGTTGCCTATTCTTTGTTCTTGGCTTTTTTTAGAAAAGTAATTGCTGTATCATTCTTGAAAGACCATGAACTTGTTCCTCTAATACTTCTTTGTGCTCCATTGGTTGCATTACAAATCCTAAAGATTGTGCCAAGGGGAATTTTCTTAGGATATCAAAAGATGATTAATCTTACTATTATTAGTATGACAGAACAGACGATGCGAATAGTTTTTCTTATATTTCTTTTCTATATCGGATTCAGAGTAGAAGCTCCTTTAATAGCATGGATTTTTGCAGTGTTACTGTCATTAATCGTTGCTTTAATGCTGATTAAACAACTGAAAATACCAATTAAAATGGTAAATCTCAAAAGTGTTGATTTTTCATTGATAAAATCGCTTGTTTCATTTGGATTTTTTATTAGTGGAACAGAGATATTAGAGATTATCATGAAGAATGTTGATATTCTTGGCTTAAAGATTATCACACAATCCAATGATCTCGTGGCATACTACAGTACTGCATCTCTCATTGCATCACTGCTTTTAATGATCCCATCAGCATTTGGTGGTGCAATCTTTCCATATATTGCAGAAAAACGTGGAGAAAATATTACGGTTAAGTCTGATTTGATGTTTGGTTCGATGTTCTTTGTAATATTGCCCTTGGTTTTTGGTGTTGAATTTTTCTTAAGGGAGTTTATTGTTTTAATGTTTGGGCAAGACTACTTATCATCGTGTATACCTGCATCGATATTGATTATTGGTATATCTTTCTACAGTATTTACATTATCAGTTTTTCCTTCATAACAACTTCTAAGAACCCTAAAAGGATTTTTTATATACTGCTTTTGGCAGTTCTGATAAATATAGTGGGGAATGTGGTGCTCATACCAAAATATACTACTCTAGGAGCATCTGTTGCAACGAGTGTCTCATATATGTTTTGCGGTATCGGAGCGCTTCTAATTTTAAAGATAAACAACGAATTACCAGATTTTCTGATTTGGAAGACCATAATGATTAATGCAATTTTTCTTTCATTAGTTTACATATTATTTCATCAATCGTCAACTCAACTAAAAGTGATTATATTTACAATATCTATAATGACAAGCATCTTACCTTGGAAAATATATTACCCTGAATTAATAGAGATGATTCTCAAAAAATTAGAAAAATACATTTTTTAGATGCTTCTACGTATTCTTCTAGAGTAGAGATTTATAAAGATTTAATGTATTTTCAGCAATTTTTTCCCAAGTATATTTTTCTCTTATTGTCTTTAAAGCGTTTAACCCAATTTTATTTCTATACTTATCTGAGTCAAGAAGGCTTATTACTTTCTCTGCAAGTTCAGCTGGATTTGGATTAGAGAGTAAACCATTAACACCATCAACTATAACCTCAGGTGCCCAATTTATATTACCAACTACACAAGCTATACCATGTGCCATCCCTTCAAGGAGCGTGATTCCACTAAGCAGTGGTGAGACAAGGATATCTGTTCTTTCAAGTAACTCCTCTTTTTCTTTTCCTGTCCTGTACCCCCAGAAAATAACATTTGTTAAACCTCTCTCTTTTACATAATGCTCTATAGCCTTCCTATTGGGACCATCACCAATGACATAAAATTCCACATCGTTTCTATACTTTAAAATAATTTCAGCCATTTTTATAAAAATCTCTGGACCCTTTATCGGAACTAACCGTCCTATAAAAGTCACAACATATTTATCAGATTTTGATTGTTTTTTCTTTTTTGAATTTGGTAAATTTACACCATTTGGAATTACTATTGTCTTATCTAAAAGATAAGGATAATTCTCTTTAATAATCGTCTTTTGATAATTACTAACAGCAATTAAAGCATTTACATTTGATAAAGTGATTTTTTTGTACATTTCGTTTACAAAATTAGATTTCTCTCTCAACTCACTCCCATGTGTAGTCATTATGAGTGGTATATTCTTTATTTTCTTGAGTAAAATAGCGGAAGGAGCTGTCAAATTACAACTTTGGAGGTGGATAATATCAATATTCTCTTCTTTTAAAGATAGTATCCTTCTTGTAAAAAGGACACCATCCCACGCTACCTTTATTTTCGGAACATCCCAAGTACTTACAGTGTATATTTTTATATTATTTTCCATTAACTGATCAAGTTCTGAATCTATGATATGTTTGTCAATCACACTGTGCTTGGGTTTTGATGTAACCAGAATTACGTTTGCCCCCTTCATCGCAAGGTGTTTGGCTAGTTCATATGTATGAATTTCTATGCCCCCCACATAATACGGATATGTTTTCCACGCAAGTATACATACATTCATTTAGATCCCCCAATATATAATCTGGTCGTGCTGTATGGGGGGAGATGCAGATACAACACTACTCTCCTGTTTGTAATATCGAGATTGTATTTAACCTTTTTCCTGTTCCAGTCACAGATTAAATCATACTTCTTTATAATTTTTAGTAATTTTAATATCAACAGTTGAGAGAGATTAAGATCAATAGCAATTTTTCCACTATAGCTGTGCATAGACGAATTAAATATTAACACTAACTCCGGTAAATTCCTATGTATTATTCTTAAATTTTCATTTTTGGATTGAGCTTTAGTAATATTATTCAGTAGTGTGGTGTTAGTTATATTTATTTCCCTGTTGACTAACCTTTTAGCAAAATCCTTTGCCCTTAAAATCTCCACACCTTTGTCATTACTAATAAGTTCTAAAAAATTAACAAACGCTTTTTCTAATTCTTTATTTTCTCCTATTCGAGCGGGATGGAGATTAGTAATTAGATATGAGCCCTCAATATGCTTCTTGTAATAATACATATTTTTGAGGTGTTCATATATCAGATCAGAAGTCCAATCTGGATAAAGTTTCATAATGTCACAAAAAGGCATTTTCTCTATTTGAAAGAAATTTAATAAAATCTTACAAATTGGACTCCGTCGCATAAAAGTGGTCTCATCATACCCAAACCTCGGCAACTCAACAAATCCATCGGGATGAATTTTGGGTGGGATAAACTGATAATAATTGGTATAGGATTTATCTCTAACATACAGAAATCCGTGTTTCTTCAAAAGCTCAACATTTGCATGATGTTCGTTTCCCCTTGGCGTTGCCCATCCAACTATTTTTGTTTCCAGTACAGACTCTAATAGATTTTTTGCTTTTATTATTAATTTCTCTTGTTCATCTAATGATTTAACGTTCCAGTTCATATCATGTCTATACCCGTGTGCCGCAATCTCATGCCCTTCATCTAAAATTCTTTGAATATTGTTCTTGCTTATATTTACAGCATACGCTGCCACATTGAAAGTTCCTTTTATTTCTGGAAAGGATGATAGAATATCTAATACATATGGTAAGTCGTAAGTTATTTCTCGTTCCCCCATATTTGATTCGATATCAAATGTAAGTATCAAATACATTATCACTACCTCCTTGTATTAAATGTTGGTTTTTTTCTCGGCTTAATTAGCCGATACGTCAAATAAGGTATAAGTATCATACGAACTATCATTTCCAATAGTAGATATATCATAAAATATTTGACATAATAACTTTCTTCACTTTTGTACATACTTAAAAGAGGTTTTGAATAGAATAAGAGACTAATTAAAAAAATACTAACAAATGAAAACAAGAAATATTGATAATTTAATCTTAATATTGATAAGAAAAAAGATACGAACAAAATAAAGGATAGCCCGAAGGTATACCCCAATCCTAATAAATCAGAAAATGTGATTTTTTCACCCCTTAAATAACTTAGCAAATTCTCCCTCCACCTCAATTTTTGTTTTAAGAAATCCTTAATGTTGGTGGTGCATTTTGTAAACACGACGATTTTTGGATTAAAATGAATTTTAAATCCAGCCTCCTCAGCTCTTCTAATAAAATCTTCAGTGACTGATGTTTTTGATTCGTTAAAACTACCAATTTTTCTAACTACCTCTTTCCTAAAACCAATATTTGTCCCCACAGAAGGTCTTCCTTTTAACCCACCAAATTTAAATTTGATCAAATAATGGGCATTTTGTACTTTCTCTAACCAAGTGTCGGGGTCTCTTGCATAGTATGCACCTATCACTATATCAAATTTTTTTAGATCTTTAAGCATTTTCGAGATCCAATCTCTCTCAACAACCGTATCAGCGTCAGTAATAAGGACAAATCTACCAGTTGAATACTTCAATCCAAAATTTTGTGCAGAGGCTTTTCCACCATTTTCTTTAGATAGTAAGGTAATGTTCTTGTAATCCTTAGCAAATTCATTTACTATATCTACTGTCCTATCGGTGCTACCATCATTCACAATAATAATTTCATATTTTTCTTTTGGGTAATCTAGTGCAAGAAGAGAATTTATGCAATCTGAGATTACTCTCTCCTCATTATATGCTGGGACGATAATTGAGACTTCTGTCTCTGGCATTATCCTTCCCCTTTTCCAATTCCTAAGTAAATAATCTTACCGTTTTTATCGAACAAATTTTTGCAATCTATAATAACAGGCGAGTTCATTAATTTTATTATCTTCTTAATTTCTATTTTTCTAAACTCATTATGGTCAACGACAAATACCGCACAATCTGCACCCTTCAAGGCATCTTCAATACTCTTTTCAGAATAGAGTTCTCCAACCCTTGTTCTAATTTTCTTCACATGGGGATCATAAACTTTTACATTTGCGCCTCTTTCAATCAATTCGTTTATTATCTTAATAGACGGAGATTCTCGAGTATCGCTAATATTAGCTTTATATGCTAGTCCAAGCACACTCACTTTAGCACCCCCAAGCTTCTTACCAATTTTTCTAAGTGCCTTTTCTGCTAAATTCACTACGTGAATTGGCATGTAATCATTTATTTCTCCTGCAGTTTCAATAAATCTAGGAATAATCCCAAATTGTTTTGCTCTGTACGAGAGATAATAGGGATCTAGGGGTATACAATGTCCTCCAACCCCGGGTCCAGGATAAAACGCCATGAATCCATAGGGCTTAGTCTTTGCGGCTTCAATAACTTCCCAGGTGTTAATACTCATCTTTTCAAAAATCAACGCAAGTTCATTTACTAAAGCGATGTTCACATTCCTAAAAATATTTTCAACCATCTTAACGGCCTCAGCAGTTTTGCAGTCTCTAACTGGGACAATCTTTTCAATTATTGTCCCATAAAGCATTGATGCGATTTCAGTAAATTCGGGAGTCAATCCACCCACAACTTTTGGCGTATTCTCAATCCGGTACTTTTTGTTTCCTGGATCAACTCTCTCTGGTGAATAGGCAACACCGAAATCATCAATTACCTTTAAACCGCTTTCCTCCTCCAAAATGGGCACTAGTATTTCTTTAGTGGTTCCGGGATAGGTAGTACTCTCAAGAATAACAAACTGACCCTTTCTCAGCATCTTACCTACAGTTCTAGCGGCGTTTTTGATATACGTTAAATCAGGAGACTTATCCTCCCTCAGAGGTGTTGGGACAGTAATGATTATGAAATCACAGTTTACAAGCTCTTTTGGGTCAGTTGTAGGTTTGAATTTTTTCAAGTTAATCTCATTATCACTTACATCTTCAACATAACTTTTCCCCTGCCTTAGCAATTCTATCTTCTTGAGATTAGTATCATACCCAATAACGTTAAACTTCCTTGAGAATGCCACTGCCAAAGGGAGACCGACGTATCCTAGTCCAATAACACCAACTACTGCTTTTTTACTTTTGATTTTGTTTTTAAGTTCTTCTTTCCAGCTCATTTTACTCACACTCCATTCTCTCTATGAATATAACCATAACGGGTGTTACCTCTATTTTTCTTTTGGCTCATTTACGTATTTCACAACTGAGAGATTTTTAAGTTTTTCCTATTTTTTGCTCCACTGCTGGTTTTCCAAAAACTAACATTAACCTGACTAAGTACTCTTCGATACATAGATGCAAAGCTTATTTTAAACACGCCTCGTAGATTTCTCCACAAGTGGCGAACCACGCTCTTCTTCTCATTCCTTCAGCGATTATTTTTTCATAAATTTTGCTCCATCCCGGAAATTCTTTTTCATTAAAAACTCTCTGATGCCATAAAACAGTAACCAATGCTCCATTTTTCTCTGCACGATCGAGAATATTTAAAACTTTTCTCCAAGCATCTTTTAAGTTTGGATACTTATAAAATAATGCACTGTCCATTATTGTTGTTGGAATTACTAAAAAGTCATCATCTCCAAATGGTTTAAACGGCAATAATTTTCCATCTCGAAATCCAACGTCTCTTCGATAGCCAAAACTCGCATCATATTTAAAACCAACCGCTTTTTGAAGTTTCCACGTTGTTGGGAGTTCTAAATTTAAGTAGTGCTGCCTAATGCCGATAACCTTGTGACCCACTATCTTTTCCAATGTTTTCTTTTCCTTGGTGAGTAGCTCTTTATTCCTGTAGGAGTCATAGGATCCATGAACTCCTATTTCCCAGCCGTTTTTGTCAAGTTCTTTTATTATCTCAACTATTTCGGGACTATTTATGTCATACCTACCCAAACTGAGTTTATATGTTGATGGTCTTAAGATTTCAAGTTTTTTATTCTCGTTTAAAAAGAAGAATGTTGATCTGACCCCGTACTTATCTTCAATTGCCATTATTCTCTCAAAGTTCCAGTATGGATTGTTTCTTTTCTGAAACATCGTTTTTAAATGATACAGCTTTCTAGTTTTTACGAAGTAATACAGAGACTGCCACCATGTTTTTTTAACCCGGTCAACATCATGGGTCAGGCAAATTGCAAATCTTTTTCCCCTAGGCCACTCAATGTTCATTGCTACTCACCTAAGATTCTATCAGCATTAGTAACTCATCTAGCCGTAATTTCTTTAATTATTCCTACAATCCTGCTACTAGCTTTTCCCGCCCCAAATTTGTAGCTGTAGGTTTTTCCACTTGGTTCAAACTCACTTATTGCCCTCACTATCCTCTCTTTATCAGCCCCTACTAAAATGTTCCATCCGTCCTCTACGGTCTCAACCCACTCGGTTCTGTCTCTTAATGTGATACAGGGAACCTTAAGAAAGTAAGCCTCTTTCTGGACACCACCAGAGTCAGTCAGGATTTTTCTGGCGTTCTCTTCTAGGACAAGCATATCCAAGTAACCAACGGGGGGAATTAAAAGAACATTTGGGGACTTTTTAATTTTTTCCATCAGTCCATAAGTTATCAGATATTTCTGAGTTCTTGGATGGGCCGGAAAAACTATTGGTTCGTGACTCTCAATAAACGCATTTATGATGTTCTCTAAGTTCTTCCTGTTGTCTGTGTTCTCTGCCCTGTGGACTGTAGCCAGCAGATATTCCTTGGGTCTTAGCCCTAATTCTTTGAGAATTCTTGACTTTTTCCTTGCTATTTCTATGTTATAAAGTAGGGCGTCATACATTACGTCTCCAGTTAAGTAAACTCCTTGTGTTATCCCCTCATTGCGAAGGTTTCTAACGGCGGTTTCCGTTGGGGCAAACAGGTAATCGCTGATGTGGTCTGTGAGGACTCTGTTTACCTCTTCAGGCATTTTTTTATCAAAGCTTCTTAAGCCAGCTTCAACATGGGCGATTCTAATATGAAGCTTCACGGCGGCGAGTGCACCAGCGAGAGTTGAGTTTGTGTCACCATAAACTAAAACTAAATCTGGTTTCTCTTTAATTAGAACTTCTTCAATCCTCTTCAGCATTTCCCCGGTTTGATAACCGTGACTGCCAGAACCAACGTCGAGATAATAGTCCGGCTCAGGAATGTTTAGTTGTTCAAAGAAGACCTTATTCATCTCATAGTCGTAATGTTGGCCTGTGTGAATTACGATCTCGTCGAAGTGTCTTCTCAGCTCTCTCGAAACCGGTGCCATTTTGATGAACTGAGGGCGGGCACCAACGATTGTAGCCACCTTCATAACATATCACCTAAAGCGGTATTGTATCTCTGGGTTTTCTTTAAACTCTCTGAAACTGTCCGGATAGTTCTCCACGAACCAGACCATAAATGAGGTCAGATCAATTTTATCATTTAGCAACCTCTTCCTCTTCCTTTCCCAGATTTTTTTGAGATTTGGCTGTTTAATTAACTCTATAGCCTTTTTGATAGCTTTTTCTGGTTCACGGATGTTATAAATAAGCCCATATCTTTTTTCAAGCTCTATAAAGTTGCCCATATCCCTCAAACCTACAAAGGAGTTGCTTCTTATTGCTGGTGTTCCAAGCACCCCAGCCTCGGTAGTCATAGTCTGAGAGTCGCAGACTAGGAGGTTCGCATAGTATAGGAAGTGATGTATGTGCTGGGGAGGTATTGGGAGCCGGTATTTTTCCAGCTCCTTAGGTAAGGGTGATTCTGATGTTATGAACACTGTGGAATATTCGTTTAATTTTTTGGCCAGTTGAATCTTCTCTTTTAGAGTAAAACCTTCTCTTCCTATGTCATGATGTGCAGTCCATGCTACGAACCTAAGAATGACATATTCCTCCCCTTTAGACACTCCAACGTTCTTTACTATTTTCCAATCCGGCTCAAAGTAATTTGGGTGTAGATACATAAGCTCGTTATACGAATCTACCCGGATGTGTTTGCCTCCATGATTAAGACGATACGTAGAGGGAGTTAGGATAACATCTGCAAATGGAAATGTAGCTAGATGCAGCATTCTTGCAGGCTCACTGTCCTCTAGAATTATATAATCACCATGGGTTATCTGTTTTGAGAGTGCAAAATGAGGAAACGCTCTTCCAATATACATGTCCGGTTTAAGTTGTGTTGCTATTTTTGCCGTTTTGTACGTCCAAAGTGAGGTACTCAATACCTTTTGAATAATGGTGGGAGGATTCTTGCCGAGACTGACATAGTTTATTCCTAGGTTATCTAAAAGCGTGTTCATTATATCCTTCTCTATGACTACCGAAAGTAACTGATGACCTCTATTTTCCATCTCCCTGATGAAGTACTTGAACATGTGCACCTGTTTTGGGTGCATCATTCCAATGAGTATTTTCATATAGACCCCCTCTGATTTGTTTGATTGTGTGATATCTGTTTCGCTGCTGAGTATATGAATCCCAGAGTAGGAAGAGGATCGCTTAGTTTTAAAATGTCATCTGGATACCATTTGAACATGTCATTTATTATGTTTTTACTTTTCTTTCTACGGATGTAATTGATAATGGCAACTAAATCAATAAAATAGTTGCGAGTTATGACCCCAGTCTTGTATGAAAATGTAGAGTCAACATCCCCCTCAACTGCCATCTTATAGAGTAGATATGGAAAATCTACCCCAGACTCTATTGCTTGGTATAACGAACCCCAAAATCTAGGATTCACCTCTAGTAGAAAAGGTGTGCCTGTGATCGATTCAACTTTGAATTCTACCATCGCAACACCATGCCACTTGAGATGTTTTAATAATTTAATGGCATATCTTTCCATTCTTGGAAACCTTATACTAGTTCTACAAGTGCTGGGACCACCAGTTATGGGGTACTCCCGAATGCGTTTGTGAGTGAACTTTGCTTTTAGCTTTCCATTATTAAAAAGAAGAGATACACCATACCCCCCACCTTGTATATATTCTTGAATGATCGGGTATTTCTCTGGAGGGAGTTTATACGCTCTGACTATCTTGTTGTATGTTTGAGTTAACTCCTGTGGCGAATATGCATATTCTACACCAAGACTACTGCTACTCTCTCTAACTTTGATAACTGCTGGATACATTATGCTATCTGCTATATCTTTTAGTTCTTCCAGGCTTTTAATGTGATATGTCTTGGGAACAGGAATACCAAGTTTTTTTGCGAATTTTATTAAGGTTCCTTTATCGTTAGCCAGTTTTAAAGCGGAGTATTCTGGGACGGGGATAGGGACTGCTGTCTCTTCTTCTATTTCTTTTTTATACATTGAAATCACATAAGTGTCTCTTGAGTGAGTTGGGATTACCGTCCTGATGTCTTCTTTTTTGAGAATATTAATGAGCCATGAGATGAATGAACCGGGATTTCTGCGTGGAGAGGGGTACTTGAATGATTTCTTTGAATACCTTGAAAAGGAGGACAGGTAGGGACTGTATTCCTCTGCAGTATATACTTTAATCCCCTTTTGTCCAAGGCTACGAGTTACCACCAATGCCTTAATGCTGTCTCCCGCGGTTACCAACACTGTCATATTGCTTCCCTCACTTTTTTGATCATGAACCCCACTAAGGAGTTGACTTTTCTTACTGGTGCTGGCAGGAGTTTGGGAATTACCTGGATTTCATATCCCTTCAGCAAGGCTTTTCTAAGCTCTTCTTCACCGAGGAACTCTCTAGATATAAAATTCCTGACTGTTCCAATTTCGAATGGAAAATGTGCATCACTTCCACCAATTATTGGTTTGTCGAGTTTGCGTGCAAGTAATATGGCATTCTCATTCAATTTGTTTGAAGTTCTACCGTTTATCCCTTCAATGATGTGAATCTTCTTCAGCATAGTCTCAGGGGGGAAACGTTTTCTGCGATATGGGTGGGGAAGTATCACTATTCCCCCTTGGTCATAAATGGCATCGATGACCTCGCAAAAATCTCTTTTGTGTATCTCCTCATTTAAAAAGAGACCGATTACATCTCCAAAATTAGTTTTTATCTCTGAGCCGACAATGACTAAGATATTTTTTTGTTTCATTGCTTCTTGCTTAGTGATTAATCCCCCTTTGATAGTGTTGTGATCTGTAATCCCTACGACATCAAGATCTTTGTACTTAGCAAGTTTGATTATCTGACGAGGCCTTAGTAGGGAGTCTTTAGAATATATGCTGTGAATGTGCAAATCAAAATACACTACTGCCACCTCAGAATAGTTGTTAGAATTCTTTTCCCCGCATTAAACATTCCATCCCTAACGTATCCGATTGCCCAGTTAATGATGTTGTACCCCCACCTCTCTGGATGCACTGTTATGTAAAGCTTCCCCGGT
>Ga0256842_1001513_pt1 | contig 18425 bp, 32 predicted proteins | sample 4559240metaG_FD_185973 | JGI IMG/M metagenome (GOLD analysis project Ga0256842, IMG submission 185973) | Hydrothermal vent microbial communities from Guaymas Basin, Mexico - 4559-240 | ecosystem: Environmental > Aquatic > Marine > Hydrothermal vents | place: Mexico: Guaymas Basin | collected...
ATGGTAAGAGATGGAGAAAGAGTAGAGCCCGGAGATATAATTGCTAGAAAACCTAGAGAGAGTGCAAAGATCAAAGATATTGTTGGTGGTCTTCCAAGGGTAGCAGAGCTTTTTGAGGCCAGAAAGCCAAAAGAGATGGCAATAATTTCTGAAATAGATGGAGTTGTAAGCTTTGGAGAAGAAGTGAAAGGTAAGAGAAAGATAATAGTTACTTCTGATACAGGAGAGAAAAAGGAATATCTCGTGCCTAAAGGAAAACACATCACTGTGCAAGAAGGAGATTATGTAGAGGCAGGAGATTTCTTAACAGAAGGATCTCCAGACCTTCATGATTTGCTTAAAATAAAAGGTGAAAAATATGTTGCAAGATATCTGGTTGAAGAGATTCAAGAGGTTTATAGATATCAAGGTGTGAAGATCAACGATAAACATATAGAAATCATAGTGAGACAGATGTTGAAAAAGGTAAAAGTTACAGATCCAGGAGATACAAGATTTTTGGTGGGAGAAAATGTAGAAAAGCATGTATTTATGGAAGAAAACGCAAGAGTGATACAACAGGGTGGTAAACCAGCAAAAGCAGAGCCGATTATATTAGGAATAACTCAAGCATCTTTGACCACTGACTCTTTTATTTCTGCTGCTTCTTTCCAAGAGACCACAAAAGTGCTTACAGAAGCAGCTATATGGGGAAAGTGTGATTATTTAAGAGGACTTAAAGAAAATGTGATAGTTGGTAGATTGATTCCAGCAGGAACAGGTTTTAGACCTTATCTTAACATAGAAATAGATGTTCCAGAACAGCCTGAAAAGCCAGATAAGTTCTGGGAGGAGATAGAAGAGGATAATGTGTACAGCAATGAATAGTTAATGTGAGCCTGTTCGAAAAGATTTTTCGAACAGGCTCTTTAAATTATTGACAAAACAAAAATTTTTACTTAAAAAAATAAATTTCTGACTGGCGATTTTGGAGGAGGATATGCCTACGATAAATCAACTTGTTAGATATGAAAGGGAGAAGGTAAAGAAGAAAAAGAAGACCCCTGCTCTTCAGGGATGTCCTCAGAAGAGGGGGGTATGTATTAGGGTTTACACAACGACTCCTAAAAAGCCAAATTCTGCTTTGAGAAAAGTAGCGAGGGTTAGGCTTACGAATGGTATAGAAGTGACGGCATATATTCCAGGAGAAGGGCACAACTTACAGGAGCATTCAGTGGTTTTGGTAAGAGGTGGGCGTGTTAAAGATTTGCCAGGTGTTCGTTATACCATAATAAGAGGAGCTTTGGACGCTGCTGGGGTTCAGGATAGAAGGAAGAGTCGTTCTAAGTATGGAACTAAGCGTCCAAAATAAAACTTTTGAGTTTTAAGGAGCGTTGATATGCCAAGAAAGGGGCCAGTTCCAAAGAGAGAGATTCCACCGGATACAAAATATAACAGCGTTTTGGTTGCTAAATTTATAAACAAAGTGATGAGGGACGGAAAGAAGAGTAAGGCTGAAAAGATAGTATATAAAGCCATGGAGATACTTGCTCAGAAGACTCAAGATGATCCATTAAAAGCTTTTGAGAGGGCTATAGAGAATGTAAAACCAGAGATGGAGGTAAAGCCTAGAAGGGTTGGTGGTGCTACTTATCAGGTTCCTATGGAGGTCAGTCCTCATAGGCAGTTGATATTGGCAACTAGGTGGATAATAGAGGCTGCGAGAAATCGCAGTGAAAAAGGTATGATCAATAAGTTGAGCGCAGAACTTATTGATGCTTATTATAACAGAGGCGGAGCTGTTAAGAAAAAAGAAGATACTCACCGAATGGCTGAGGCGAATAGAGCCTTTGCTCATTACAGGTGGTAGAGGAGAAGGGAATGGGAAGGATTGTTCCGATTCATAAGCAGAGAAATATTGGTCTTATGGCTCATATTGATGCTGGTAAGACCACTACTACGGAGAGGATTTTGTTTTACACAGGTGTTACGCACCGTATGGGTGAGGTCCATGATGGTGAAGCTGTGATGGATTTTATGGTTCAGGAACAGGAGCGTGGTATTACGATCACATCTGCTGCTACCACATGTTTTTGGAAAGGATATAGGATCAATATAATTGATACCCCTGGACATGTGGATTTTACCATTGAGGTAGAGAGATCCTTGAGGGTCTTAGATGGTGCCATTATAGTTCTTTGTGCAGTAGGTGGAGTTCAACCTCAGACAGAGACGGTTTGGAGGCAGTCTGATAAGTATAAAGTTCCCAGAATTGCCTTTGTAAACAAGATGGATAGGGTTGGAGCAGACTTTTTTAAAGTGGTTGAAGAGATAAAGACAAAGCTTGGTGCTAAGCCTATACCTGTTCAGATCCCCATAGGAAAAGAGGAGAATTTTAAAGGAATTGTTGATCTTGTAGAATTTAAGGCCCTTTATTTTGATGAGCAGACTTTGGGCAAAAAGACTTATGCTGATAAGATTCCAGAGGATTTGAAAGAGGAAGCAGAGAAGTGGAGAAATTTTCTCATTGAAGCAGTGGTTGAGGAAGATGAAGAACTATTGGAGAGGTATTTGTCTGAAGAAAAGATATCTCCAAAAGAGATAATTTCAGTTTTAAGAAAACTTACTATAGAACTTAAAGCAGTTCCTGTTTTTTGTGGAGCTGCTTTTAAAAATAAAGGTATTCAGCCTCTTTTGGATGGAGTAATAGATTTTTTGCCATCTCCTATAGATTTGCCTCCTGTTTTGGCAAAAGATGTCAAGAGTGGAAAAGAGGTTTTGTGTGAGTGTAGGGATGATGCCCCTTTAAGTGCTTTTGTGTTTAAGCTTATGAGCGATCCTTATGTGGGGCATCTGAGTTTTTTGAGGATTTATTCTGGCCATATTGAAAATGGAATGACTGTTATAAATGCTACTACAGGAAAGAAGGAAAGGATCGGTAGATTGCTTAAAATGCATTCTAACAAAAGAGAAGAGATAAAAGAGGCATGGGCAGGAGATATAGTTGCTGCTGTTGGTCTTAAAGATGTGAGCACAGGAGACACCTTGTGTGATCCCAAAAGGGTGATTTTGTTAAGTTCTATTGATTTTCCAGAGCCAGTGATGAATGTGGCTATTGAGCCCAAAAGTGAGGAGGATAGAGATAATTTGAGCAAGGCTTTGCAGAAACTAGGAAAAGAAGATCCCTCTTTTAGGGTTCATATAGATAAAGACACAGGGCAGACCATAATTTCTGGTATGGGAGAGCTCCATTTAGAGATCATTGTTGATAGGCTTCTTAGGGAGTTTAAGGTAGATGCGAATATTGGTGAACCAAGGGTGGCTTATAAAGAGACGATAACAAAGAAGGCAAAAGTTGAAAAGAAGTATGTAAAGCAGACAGGTGGAAGGGGTCAATATGGACATGTGGTAATTGAAGTTGAGCCTGCTGGAGAAGGAAAGGGATTTGTTTTTGAAAATAAAGTAGTAGGGGGAGCGATCCCTAAAGAATATATACCTGCTGTTGAAAAAGGAATAGAAGATGCATTGAAAAACGGAGTTTTGTGTGGATATCCTGTTACAGATATAAAAGTAAAGCTTATAGATGGATCTTATCACGAGGTTGACTCTTCTGATCAAGCGTTTTATATTGCTGGATCTATGGCAATAAAAGAGGCCTGTCTTAAAGCAGGTCCTGTTTTGTTAGAACCAATTATGAGTTTGGAGATAATTACTCCTGTTGAATATATGGGTGATGTGATAGGGGATTTGAATTCTAGAAGAGGAAAGGTAACTGGAATAGAGACTAAAGGGAATTTTCAGATTATAAAGGCCATGGTTCCTCTTAAAGAGATGTTTGGGTACTCAACTGATCTAAGGACTATAACTCAAGGTAGGGCTACTTTTTCTATGCAATTTGATCATTATGAGAAGGTTCCACAGGAGATAGCAGAGGAGTTAATAAGATTGTACGGGCTAAACTAAATTCTAAAGAGGGGTTAAGGTTATGAAGATCGCGAGAGATAGGATTAGGATCAAGTTAAAATCCTATGACTATAGGATATTGGACAAGGCAGTAGCTGAGATAGTTGAGTCTGCGAGAAATACTGGGGCCAGTGTGGTTGGTCCTATTCCTTTGCCAACAAGGATAAGAAAGTTTACTGTAAACAGGTCTGTTCATGTAAATAAAAAGTCAAGGGAGCAGTTTGAGATAAGGATTCATAAGAGGCTTTTAGATATTTTAGAACCTACTCAACAAACTATTGATGCATTAGGCAAGCTAAGCTTGCCTGCAGGTGTAGATGTGGAAATTAAGCTATAAAGAGGTGGATCCATGAAGGGGTTAGGGATAATTGGCAAAAAATTAGGTATGACTGCAATTTTTACTGAAGACGGTAGAAGAATTCCAGTAACGATTGTAAAAGCTGGTCCTTGTGTGGTTATTCAGGTAAAAAGAGTTGAGACAGATGGATATAATGCTATTCAATTGGGATTTGAAGAGATACCAGAAAGAAAGCTCAACAAACCTATGAGGGGACACCAAGCAAAAGCAGGAAAGGGATTTTACAGGATATTGAAAGAATTTAGGGTGGACAATGTTGATGATTACAAACCCGGAGATGAGATAGATCTCAGTATATTCTCTTTAGGGGAAAGGATAAAGGTAACTGGGACTTCAAAGGGAAGAGGTTTTGCTGGAGTTATGAAGAGATGGGGTTTTGGTGGTTCTCCAGATTCTCATGGACATGAAAAGGTTCACAGAAAGCCGGGTTCTATTGGTCAGTGCGCTGATCCTTCTAGGGTGTTTAAGGGCAAGAAGATGCCGGGAAGAATGGGGACAGATCAGGTGACTGTAAAGAATGTTGAGATAGTGGACATCTGGAAAGATGAAAACATACTTTTGCTAAAAGGGCAGGTTCCTGGTTGGAGAAATGGAACTGTTTTTCTAAGAAAACAACAATAAATAGTGGAGAAGAGGTTATGCCTGTTGTAAATGTGTATGATCAAGAAAAAAATGTGGTTGGTGAAATAGAGTTGCCTGATGAGATATTTAAAGTGGAGGTAAGACCTGAGATCCTTCACTTTGTGGTAAGGGCTCATCTTGCTGCAAAGAGGCAGGGGACAGTATCTGTAAAGACGAGGTCTACCATAAGAGGTGGTGGAAAAAAGCCGTGGAGACAGAAAGGCACAGGCCGAGCTAGAGCTGGAAGTATTAGGTCTCCTTTGTGGAGAGGTGGTGCTGTAATTCATGGCCCAAAGCCAAGGGATTATTCGTTTAAGGTAAACAAAAAATTAAAGAGATTGGCTTTAAAGATGGCCCTTAGCAGTAAATTAATAAATAATGAACTTTTGGTTGTGGACAAGATAAAGGTGAATTCTCATAAGACAAAGGAATTCGTTCAGATAAAAAATAAATTGGAGTTAAAAAAGGCCTTGATTGTTTTGCCAGAAAAGGATAATAATTTAATTCTTGCATCCAGAAATGTTCCAGATGTTAAACTTATAGGTCCTGAAAATTTGAATACTTATGATGTGCTTAAATGTGAGAATTTGGTTATAACTCCAGAGATTGTAGAAACCTTAAAACAGAGGTTACAGTAGCCATGGATTACACAAAGATTTTGATAAAACCATATATTACTGAAAAGACTACGAATCTAAAAGATGAGAAGAATCAGGTAGTTTTTTGGGTCAGCAAAGATGCTAATAAGATAGAGGTTAAAAAGGCAGTTGAAGAGGCCTTTAAGGTTAAGGTAAAAAAGGTAAACATTGTTAATGTGAAGCCTAAGGTAAAAAAGAGGTTTGGTAAGGTTATAGGTAAGAAAAGAGGTTGGAAAAAGGCATATGTTACTTTAGAAGAAGGAAGTAAAATAGATTTCTTTGAGGGTGTATAGCCATGGGAATAAAGGTATTGAAGCCAGTTACCCCTGGAACTAGGGGAATGACAGTATCTACTTTTGAGGAGATTACAAAGACAGAGCCGGAAAAGTCATTAATTGCTGGACGGGTAAAGAGTACTGGAAGGAATTGTTATGGAAGGATCACAAGTAGAAGAAGGGGTGGTGGTCATAAAAGGCTTTATAGGATAATTGATTTTAAAAGAAGAGATAAGGCAGGGATTCCTGCAAAAGTAGCTGCAATTGAATACGATCCCAACAGGACTGCAAGAATTGCCCTTTTACATTATAGAGATGGAGAAAAAAGATATATTATTGCACCAAAAGACTTAAAGGTAGGAGATGAGGTTATTGCAGGTGAGGATGTGGACATTAAAGTAGGAAATGCACTTCCTTTAAATAAAATACCTAATGGAACTATAGTTCACAATATTGAGCTTTATCCCGGAAGAGGTGGTCAGCTTTGTAGGGCTGCAGGGACTTATGCTCAAGTGATGGACAAAGAGGATAAATATGTATCAGTAAGGCTTCCTTCTGGTGAGATAAGAAAGATTTTAGGCACTTGTTATGCAACTATTGGGCAAGTGGGAAATGAAGATCATGAAAATATTAGGATTGGTAAAGCTGGTAGGAACAGGCATTTAAACAGAAGACCTAAGGTTAGAGGAGTTGCAATGAATCCAATTGACCATCCCCATGGTGGAGGAGAGGGAAAGACTTCTGGCGGAAGGCCATCGTGTTCTCCTTGGGGATGGATTACAAAGGGATATAAGACAAGGAAGAAAAAGAAGTTGTCATCTAAGTTTATTGTTAAACCAAGAAAAGCTTAAAGACGGGGTGTTGAGCTATGCCAAGGTCGCTTAAAAAAGGTCCATTTGTTGATGAGCATCTTTTGAAGAAGGTGAGAAAGGCAAAAGAGAGTGGAGAAAAGAAGGTAATAAAGACATGGTCTAGGCGATCTACTATTATACCTGAGATGGTTGGTCTTACCTTTGCTGTTCATAATGGGCGGAAGTTCATTCCTGTTTTTGTAACTGAGAACATGGTTGGGCACAAGTTAGGTGAGTTTGCTCCTACAAGGACCTTTTATGGTCATGGTGGGGATAAGAAGAGTAAAGTAAAGAAAGGAAAGAAATAGAGGAGTGGTTTATGGAAGTTAAGGCTGTAGCAAGATATGTGAGGATTTCTCCAAGAAAGGCAAGGCTTGTTGCCAGAAACATAAAAAACATGAATGTAAACGATGCTTTAGATCTTTTGCAGTTTACTCCTAAGAAGGCAGCTAGGCTTATATATAAAGTTTTGTATTCTGCGATTTCAAATGCAAGTCATAACTATTCTTTAGATGTTGATAATATGTATGTAAAAAATGTTTTAGTAGATGAAGGTCCTAGGTGGAAAAGGATAAAGCCTAGGGCTATGGGTAGGGCGGACAGGATTTTGAAGAGGACCAGTCATATAACTGTAATAATTGATGAAATGAAGAAATAGGAGGGGTGAGTTTTGGGTCAGAAAGTTCATCCATATGGTTTTAGATTGGGTTATACAAAGGATTGGCGGTCTCGTTGGTTTGATATGAAGAATTATCCTAAATATGTATATGAGGACAGGAAGATAAGGGATTATATTAAAGAGAAGCTTTATCATGCTGGCATTTCAGTTATTGAGATTGAGAGGCCAGCGGATAAGGTGAAAGTGATTATTCATACAGCAAGACCTGGTATTGTGATTGGGAGCAAAGGAGTTCAGATAGAGAAGCTAAAGAACGAGCTTAAAAAGATGTTCAAGAGGGAATTTACCATTGAGGTGGTTGAGGTAAGAAGACCTGAGGTTGATGCACAGCTTGTTGCTGAGAATGTGGCTTTGCAGCTTGAGAGACGAGCAGCTTTTAGAAGGGTCATGAAAAGGATGATAGCTCTTGCTTTAAAGTTTGGAGCAAAAGGCATAAAGATTGCTTGTTCTGGAAGGCTTGGTGGAGCTGAGATAGCGAGGACAGAGTGGTTTAGAGAAGGAAGGGTTCCTCTTCAAACTTTAAGAGCAGATATTGATTATGGTTTTGCTATTGCAAAGACCACATATGGGGTTATTGGGGTTAAGGTTTGGATATTTAAAGGAGAAATACTGGACGAGGTAAAGGATCATGCTTAGTCCAAAAAAGGTAAAATACAGAAAGCAACATAAGGGATTTACAAAAGGTAAGGCTACAAGAGGAAATAGGGTTTGTTTTGGTGAAATAGGTCTTAAAGCTTTAGAGCATGGTCGGATTACTAATCAGCAGATTGAAGCTGCGAGAGTTGCTATAATGAGGCATCTCAAAAGGGGTGCCAAGGTAATAATAAGGATATTTCCTGACAAGCCTGTGACCAGAAAGCCTGCTGAGACTAGGATGGGAAAGGGAAAAGGTTCTCCTTCTGGATGGGTTGCTTTAGTGAAGCCTGGTAGAATTCTTTATGAGATTTCAGGTGTAGATTTGGAATTAGCCAAAGAAGCCCTTATCAGGGCAGCACATAAATTGCCTATAAAGACAAAGATAGAATATAAAGAGGTGATTTAAATATGTTAAAGGCGTCAGAATTAAGAAAACTATCTGAAGGAGAACTTCAAAAGAAGTTAAGGGAATTTAGGAAAGAGTTGTTTAACCTTCGATTTCAACACGCAACAGGCCAATTAGAAAAGACGCATAGATTATCTGAGGTGAAAAGAGACATTGCTAGAATTTTAACTGTTCTAAGAGAAAAAGAATTGGAGAAGGAGAATGAGTAAGAAGATCCTAACTGGATATGTTGTGAGCAACAAAGCTGATAAAACCATAGTTGTGATGGTTGAGACTTTGGTTCAGCATCCTTTATACAAAAAGTACATCAAAAGAAGAAAGAAGTTTATGGCCCATGATCCAAAGAACGAGTGTAATATTGGGGATAAGGTTCAGATAATTGAGAGTAGGCCAATAAGTAAAAGAAAAAGATGGAGACTTCTTAAAATTTTAGAAAGAGCTGTATAATTGGGAGGTAAAAGATGATTCAGGTTCAGACAAAGCTGGATGTTGCTGATAATTCTGGAGCAAAGGTTGTTCAATGTATAGGAATTTTAGGAGGAACGAGAAAGAGGTATGCGAGAATTGGTGATGTGATAGTTGTTTCTGTAAAAGAAGCTTTGCCTCAATCTAAGGTAAAAAAGGGTGAGATATATTGGGCTGTTGTGGTTAGGACAAAGAAAGAGATTGGCAGGCCAAATGGATCTTATATCAGGTTCGACACCAATTCTGTTGTTCTTTTGAACAAAAATTTAGAACCTATTGGAACCCGTATATTTGGTCCTGTAGCAAGAGAGCTTAGGGATAAAAATTTTATGAAGATAGTATCTTTAGCACCAGAGGTTTTATAGCGTAGTGAGGTTTTGCGATGAAAAAGTTTAGATTAAAGGTTAATGACAAAGTAATGGTTATTGCTGGAAAAGACAAAGGAAAGATTGGGGTTATAAAGAAGATTTTGAAAAAAAAGGATAGAGTAATAGTAGAGGGTGTAAATATTGTTAAAAAGCATGTAAAGCCAAATCCTTATACTAATACTCCAGGTGGTATTCAGGAGAAGGAAGCACCTATTCATTATTCAAATGTGATGTTAGTGTGTGAGGCTTGTTCTCAACCCACAAGAGTTGGTTATAAATTTACTGAAGATGGCAAAAAGATGAGGTATTGTAAGAAGTGTAATCACATGTTTGAATAAAAAAATTATTAAAAGGATACGAGGGGCTTATGAGCAGGTTGTGGAATTTCTATAAAGAAAAAGTTGTTCCACTCTTGATGGAGGAGTTTGGTTATAAATCTGTAATGCAGGTTCCTACTTTAAAGTTTATTTCTTTAAACATGGGGCTTGGAGAAGCCAGCAGAGATAACAAACTTTTGCAAGATGCAATAGAAGAGCTCAGTTTGATTGCTGGTCAGAGGGCAGTGGTTACGAGGGCTAAGAGGGCGATTGCGGCTTTTAAGATAAGGGCAGGTATGCCAGTAGGTTGTAGGGTGACTTTAAGAAGAGAGAGGATGTGGGAGTTTTTTGACAAACTGGTAAACTTTGCATTACCTAGATCTAGAGATTTTAGAGGTGTCTCAGATAGAGGATTTGATGGAAGGGGAAATTTCACTATAGGCATAAGGGAACATACGATTTTTCCAGATCTCAATCTTGATAAAATAGACAGAGTAAAGGGTATGAATGTAACCATTGTTACCACTGCAGAAACTGATAAAGAAGGAAAGGCCCTTTTACAATATCTTGGAATGCCGTTCAAAAAGTGATTTAAGGGGGAATAAATGGCTAGAAAGGCATTAATGGTTAAAGCTCAAAAAGAACCTAAGTTTAAGGTGAGAAAGAGGAACAGATGTCCTTTGTGTGGTCGTCCAAGAGGTTATCTCAGGCTTTTTGGGGTTTGTCGTATATGTTTTAGGACGATGGCTTTAAGGGGAGAACTTCCTGGGGTTAGAAAGTCAAGTTGGTAATTAAATAGAGGGAGGTTTTTTAAATGTTAACAGATCCCATTGCTGATATGCTCACGCGAATAAGAAATGCTCACATGGCGCTTCACAAAGAGGTGGTGGTTCCCAAATCGAAGATGAAGTTGAGGATAGCAGAGATTTTGAAAGAAGAAGGGTATATTGAGGGTTTTGAAGAACTAGACAGAGATATAAAGATCAAATTAAAATATGTAGATGGAAAACCTGCTATACAGGGTCTTAAAAGGATCAGCAAGCCTGGTCGAAGGATTTATGTTGGGGTTAAAGAAATTCCAAGGGTTCAGAATGGTTTGGGTATATGTATAGTTTCCACTTCAAGAGGTGTTTTAGAGGGTGAAGAAGCAAAGAGGCTTAATGTTGGAGGAGAACTTATTTGTGAAATTTGGTAATAGGGGTTTGAGTTATGTCTAGAATAGGTAGAGTACCTGTAGAGATACCTAAGGGGGTTGAAGTTAAATTTTTTGATGATAGGATAGAGGTTAAGGGTCCTAAAGGGACTCTTAATTTAGATACTCATCCAAAGATAAAGTACGAGGTAAAGGACAATAAGATCTTTGTAAAAAGGGTAGATGATTCTAGGGAGGCGAAGGAGCAACACGGGCTTAGAAGGACTCTGCTTTTTAATGCTATCCATGGGGTGACAAAGGGATATGAAAAGGGATTAGAATTGGTTGGAGTTGGTTATAGGGCCGAGGTAAAAGGGGATAAGGTAATTTTAAATGTAGGATATTCTCAACCTGTAGAGCAGAAGTTGCCTAAAGGAATAAGTGCTAGGGTTGAAGGGAATAAGATTTTCATTTCAGGAATAGACAAACAGCTCGTTGGAGAGATTGCTGCTCGTATAAGAAGAGTTCGTCCTCCTGAACCTTATAAAGGTAAAGGTATCAAATATATTGATGAGGTGATTTTGCGAAAGGCTGGTAAGACTGCTAAAAAATAGTTTAAGGTGGGTTTGAGCCATGAAACTTACACGGAATGAAGCTAGAAAAAGAAGAAAAAAGAGGATAAGAAAAAAGATTTTTGGAACTGCAGAAAGGCCGAGATTAGCTGTATTTAGGTCAAATAGGTATATTTATGCTCAAATAATAAATGATGAGATTGGACATACTTATGTGGCTTCTTCTTCATTAGCTTTGCCTGAGGCAAAGGGAAAGGGATTGACTAAAGAGGTTGCCAGGCTTGTTGGGTTAGATATTGCAAAAAAAGCTTTAGAGAAGGGAATTAAAAAGGTAGTTTTTGATAGGGGTGGTTATAAATATCATGGTAGGGTAAAGGCCCTTGCAGATGGAGCAAGAGAAGGAGGTTTAGAATTTTAATAAATTTTAAATGGAGTAGAGAATGAGTGAGGCAAATGGAGTTGAATTGGGATTAATTGAAAAGGTTGTTTTTTTAAACAGAGTTGCGAAGGTTGTTAAGGGTGGTCGTAATTTTAAATTTGCTGCTTTAGTAGTTGTAGGAGATGGAAACGGACGAGTAGGTTATGGTTATGGAAAGGCAACTCAGGTTCCAGATGCTATTGCAAAGGCTACTGAAAAGGCAAAGAAAAACATGGTCAAGATTCCGATTATTGATGGAACTATTCCTTATAGCGTGATCGGAGAGTTTAGGGCTTCAAAGGTGTTATTAAAGCCAGGCCCAAAGGGTAGAGGTATCATTGCTGGTGGAACTGTAAGAGCTGTGATGGAAGTTTTGGGTGTAAAGGATGTGGTCACAAAATCTTTGGGTAGTAATAATCCAGTAAATTTGATAAAGGCTACAATGGATGGGCTTCTTAAATTGAGGACTCCTGAAGAGGTAAGTAGGATAAGGGGCAAAGAATTAAAATTGGCTTCAAGGACTGGATAAGATGGAGGTGGATATGAAGGTTAAGCTAGTGAGAAGTCCTTATGGAAGGACTCCGAACCAGAGAAAAAATTTAAAGGCCTTGGGGCTTAGGAAAATAAATCAAGTTAAGGAACTGCCAGACCATCCTACGATATGGGGAAAGATAAAGAAAGTAAAACACTTAGTTGAGGTGATAGAGAGATGAAAGTGGCAAAATTGCATCAACTTCATCCCTTTTATGGTGAGAAGAAAAAGAGGAAAAGAGTAGGAAGAGGTGAAGGAAGTGGACATGGAGGGACCTCTTGTAGAGGTCACAAAGGCCAAAATGCAAGAAGTGGAGGTGGAGTTCCGCCTTGGTTTGAAGGTGGACAGATGCCTCTTGTCAGAAGGGTCCCAAAAAGAGGGTTTAGAAGCCCTTTTAGGAAGGAGTACAACATAATAAACCTTGATCAATTGGAAAAAAAATTTAAAGACAAAGATAATATTTCTTTAAAGGACCTTTATTCTATTTGTAAAAGAAAAAAACTTCCTATAAAAATTCTCTCAAGGGGTGAAATTCAAAGGCCTATAAAAATAGAAGCTCATAAGTTTAGCAAGCAGGCAAAAGAGAAGATTTTGCAAGCAGGTGGAGAAGTTATTGAATTAGAAGCAGAGGAAAAGGAAAGTGATACCTCAGCCAAGTAATTTTGTTTTTCCAAAAGATTTAAGAAACAGAATACTTTTTACTTTAGGGCTTTTAGTTGTATATAGATTAGGAATCCATATACCTGTTCCTGGTGTTAATGCTCAAGCTATAGCGGACTTTTTTGCTCAAGCCAAAAATACTTTGTTTGGTTTATTTGATATGTTCTCAGGTGGTGGTCTTAGGAGGTTATCTGTTTTTGCCTTGGGCATTATGCCGTATATTTCTGCTGCTATTATTATGGAACTTTTGGTTGTGGTAAGTCCATATTTGGCAAGGCTTAAAAAGGAAGAAGGAGAAGAAGGAAGGAGAAAGCTCAATCAATATACCAGATATGGAACTGTTCTTATTACCTTAATACAAGGAACAGGTATAGCGATTGGACTTCAAAGGATGACAAGCCCTACTGGTGTCCCTGTAGTTCCAGAACCAGGTCCTATGTTTGTTTTGACAACTGCAATTACTTTGACTGCTGGAACTGTTTTTATCATGTGGCTTGGAGAGCAGATAACCGCAAAAGGTATTGGAAACGGTATATCATTGATCATATTTGCAGGTATTGTGGCTAGATTGCCCGGGGCATTGATGAAGACATTTAAGCTGTTTTCTGCAGGTGAAATAACTTTATTTTTTTTGATATTGATTTTGGTAGTAGCGATAGGAACTATAGGTTTTATTTGTTTTGTAGAGACAGCCCAGAGGAGAATACCTATCCAATACGCAAAAAGGGTTATAGGAAGGCGTCTTTATGGGGGGCAGAGCACTCATCTTCCCCTTAAAATAAATATGGCAGGGGTTATACCTCCTATTTTTGCATCTTCAATTCTTATGTTCCCTGCCACTATTGCAAATTTTTCTCAAATAGATATACTTCAAAAGATAGCGGTATTTTTTAGACCCGGTAGTTTGGTTTATTCTTTGATCTATGTGGCTTTGATAATATTTTTCTGTTATTTTTATACAGCTATTATTTTTGATCCTGCAGAAGTGGCAGATAATTTGAAAAAACAAGGAGGGTTTATTCCAGGCATAAGGCCAGGAAAGAATACTAAAGAATATATTGACAAAGTTTTAACAAGACTTACTTTTTGGGGTGCACTTTATGTTTCTGCAATATGTGTGCTTCCTTTAATTTTAATAACTAAATTACATGTTCCTTTTTATTTTGGTGGCACTGCTATTTTAATTGTAGTTGGTGTTGCAATTGATACTATTGCTTCACTTCAATCATATTTTATAACTCATCAATATGAGAGTTTATTAAGAAAAAGGAGATAAGTTATGAAGGTTAGGCCATCTGTTAAAAAGATTTGTCCTAAATGTAAGATTATTAGAAGAAAAAGGGTTGTAAGAGTTATCTGTGAAAATCCAAAGCATAAACAAAGACAAGGATAATTTTAAGGGGGAGGGAAGTGGTAAGAATTGCAAGTGTGGATTTGCCTAATAAGAGATTGGACATTGCTTTGAGTTATATTTATGGGATAGGTAGGTCTAGTGCTTTAAAGATATTGGATAAAGTTGGGGTTGATTGGACCAAAAAGACCGAAGATTTGACGCCTGAAGAGATAAATAAGATCCGTAAAGAGATTGAGCAAAATTATAAAGTAGAAGGAGATTTGAGAAGAGAGATCGCTGCTAACATCAAAAGATTGATCGATATAGGATGTTATAGAGGGCTTAGGCACTTAAAAGGCCTTCCTGTTAGAGGGCAGAGAACCAGAACGAATGCGAGGACCAGAAAAGGTCCAAGAGGTGCAAGGATAGGAAAGAGAAAAAAGAGTAGTAGTTCATAAAGGGAGTAAAATATGGCTAGAAAAAGGGGAGGAAAGAAGAAAGAAAAGAAGAATGTACCTGTTGGTTTAGCTCATATCAAAAGCACTTTTAATAACACAATTGTGACTTTTACTGATATGAAAGGAAATGTTGTAGCATGGGCAAGTGCTGGTACTTGTGGTTTTAAGGGTTCTAAGAAAGGAACTCCTTATGCTGCGCAGGTTGCAGCTCAGGCTGCTGCCAAAAAGGCTCAAGAACACGGAATGAGAACTGTTGGGATCTTGGTAAAAGGTCCTGGAGCTGGAAGAGAACCTGCTATGAGAGCTATTGCAAATGAAGGATTTAAGATTACCTTTATAAGAGATGTTACTCCTATTCCTCACAATGGTTGTCGTCCACCTAAAAGAAGAAGGGTATAAATTTTTAATTAGGAGGTGTGGTCTTGGCTAGGTATACAGGTCCAAAGTGTAGATTGTGTAGAAGAGAAGGAATGAAGCTTTATCTTAAAGGTGATAGGTGTTATACTGATAAGTGTGCTTATGAAAGGCGTCCTTATCCACCAGGGCAACATGGAAGAAGAAGGAAAAAGTCAAGCGATTATGATATTCAATTGAGGGAAAAACAGAAAGTTCGTCGAATTTACGGCGTGTTGGAGAAGCAGTTTAGGAAATATTTTGAGATAGCAGAGGCCAAAAAGGGTGTTACTGGTGAGAATCTTCTTAGGATGTTGGAATTGCGTTTGGACAATGTGGTTTATCGTTTAGGATTTGCTGTATCAAGGGATCAGGCAAGGCAACTCGTAACTCATGGACATATATTGGTTAATGGTAAAAAGGCAGATATACCTTCTATGCAGCTCAAAGTAAATGATGTGGTGAAGGTTGCAGAGAAGAGTAAGGACATTCCTGCTATAAAGGAAGCTCAAGAGACATTAGCTAGGAGAGAGTGTCCCAGTTGGTTAGAGGTGAATGTTGAGAAGTTGGAAGGAAGAGTGAAGGCATTGCCTAGAAGAGAAGATATTACATTCCCAGTAAATGAGAACTTAATAGTTGAGTTGTATTCTAAATAATAAAACCTTTAGGGTAGAAAGGGGCTATGATTATAAAAGATAAAGATAGGATTATTAATTGTCGTAATTGGATGGAATTGGTAAAACCTGAGCAGGTGATAAAAGATTCATCGTCAAATGAGACATACGGAAAGTTTATATGTGAACCTTTGGAAAGGGGATTTGGCACTACTTTAGGTAATGCTTTAAGAAGAGTTTTGCTTTCTTCTTTGCAAGGAGCAGCGATTGTTGCTGTAAAGATTGAAGGGGTGTATCATGAGTTTTCATCTATTCCAGGAGTAAAAGAAGATGTTACTGAGATCATATTAAATTTGAAAAAAGTAAGATTTTTCATGGACACAGATGAGCCTCAGACTTTAGAGCTTGTAGCGAATAAAAAAGGTCCTATTACTGCTGGAAACATAAAAGAGAATCAGCATGTAAAGGTATTGAATCCTGATCTTTACATAGCGACCTTATGCGAAGATAAAGAACTCAGGATGGAGTTAGAGGTCAGGATGGGCAAATCTTATGTTCCTGCTGAGATGCAAACTGAATTTAGGGATAAGATAGGTGTTATTCCTGTAGATGCGATTTTTTCACCTATAAGAAAAGTTGCCTTTAATGTAGAGCAGGCAAGAGTTGGGCAGATGAGCAATTATGATAAGCTTATATTGGAGATCTGGACAGATGGATCTGTTACTCCAGAAGATAGTTTGGCTTATGCTGCCAAGATTTTGATAGATCAATTAAGTATCTTTATTAATTTTGATGAGAACAAGATCAAACCAAAAGAACCAGAACCAGAAGAAGAGGAGCTCAATCCCAATTTGTTTAAAACCATTGATGAGTTAGAGCTTCCTATAAGGGCTACTAACTGTCTCAAGAGGGCGAATATTCGATTTGTTGGAGAGTTGGTTCAAAAGACAGAGAGTGAATTGCTTAAAGCTAAAAACTTTGGAAGAAAGTCTTTAGAGGATATAATCAAAGTTTTGAATAATATGGGCTTAAAACTGGGAATGAAGATAGATAACTTTGAAGAAAAATATCAAAAATGGTTAAAGAGGAAGGAGAACCATGAGACATAGGAAAAGTGGGAAAAAGTTAGGACGAAATCCTGCTCATAGGATGGCAACTTTTAGAAATTTGGTAAAGTCTTTGGTTATACACGAAAGGATTAGAACTACAGAGGCAAAAGGTAAAGCTATTAGAAAGTGGGCGGATAAGTTGGTAAGATATGCCTTGGAGAATACTGTTCATGCGAGAAGAAAGGCCTATAAGATCTTAGAAGATAGAAAACTTGTAAAAAAGTTATTTGATGAAATAGGACCAAGATTTAAAGGAGTTCCTGGTGGATTTACCAGAGTGGTTAAGCTTAGTGAATGGAGAAAAGGTGATGGAGCTAGAATGGTGCTTGTAGAGTTTTCCAGATATGGACAAGAAACCACCCCTCAAGAAGAAGCAAAAGCAGAAACATCTTCATAAACATAAAAAAGAACAGGCTTTTGCCTGTTCTTTTTTTATGTTTAATTTTATTATAAATTCCAATAAAGTTTATTACCAAACCAAATAATATGGATCTAGTAAAGCTTAGAAGTTTTTGTAAAGTTTACGAACATAGGAGTTTTTCAAAGGCTGCATCTTCTTTATATTTATCTCAGCCAACTGTTAGTTCTCATATAATTTCTTTAGAAGAGGAATTAGGAGTTAAGCTTTTTGATAGGGCAAAGAGGTTTGTTATTCCCACTTTAGCTGGAGAGCGTCTTTATACTTATGCAAAGGAGCTGGTTTTTTTATTAGAAAAAGCAGAGAAAGAGATGAGTTTGTTTCAGAATAAAGTGATAGGGAAGTTGGTAATTGGGGGTAGTACTATTCCTGCTCATTATATACTGCCCAGAGTGCTTAAGAATTTTAAGGAGAAATATTCAGAAGTAGATCTGCTTTTAGAGGTAGATGATTCTTATAACATCATAAAGAAAGTTTCTAAAGGAGAAGTAGATATAGGTGTGGTTGGAGTGAAAGTGGACGAATTTTGGGATTTAGAGTATGAGCCTATAGTTGAAGATAGGTTGGTATTGATTGGAAAGCTTGATGTGGAAAGTATAAAAATTGAGGATTTAAAGAATTTAAAATGGGTTATAAGAGAGCAAGGTTCAGGGACAAGAAGTTTTATGGAGAAGTATTTTTTGGATCTAGGAATAAAGATAGAGGATTTGGATATAGCAGTGGAAGTTAAAGGAACAGAAGCAGTTATCAAATGTGTTTGTGAAGGTCTTGGAGTAAGCGTAATTTCTTATCTTGCAGCTAGAAATTATATCAAAACAGGTGTTATTAAAGAGATAAAAGTAAATGGACTTGAGATGAAAAGAGATTTTTATCTGGTTAGACACAAAGAACGATATCTTTTTCCTGCCTCTAGAGCTTTTATTGATGTATTGAGATCCTTAAAACAAAAGGGTAATTCCTAAAGGAAAATACCCTATATCTATAATCCTTTTTTACAACCGTTAGGTTTCAAGCTGTTTTAGACTTGCAGGATTTTATCCTATCTTTAAGTATTCTGTGATCTAAGTTCTGGGAAACACCTCACTCGCCAAATTATTAAAATTCTCAATCAAATCGTCTCCCGACTTTGACAGTTAGAGTAGGAAATTAGAGGAATTTGGGGGGTGTTTTTTAATAAAAGTTTAATCAGATCAGCTACATATATTTTTTGGCGAAAAATTTTGTAGTCCT
>Ga0256842_1001514_pt1 | contig 18415 bp, 22 predicted proteins | sample 4559240metaG_FD_185973 | JGI IMG/M metagenome (GOLD analysis project Ga0256842, IMG submission 185973) | Hydrothermal vent microbial communities from Guaymas Basin, Mexico - 4559-240 | ecosystem: Environmental > Aquatic > Marine > Hydrothermal vents | place: Mexico: Guaymas Basin | collected...
GATTTCATATCGTTTGCCATCAACATCCTCTTGTATTGGCCTGACGACAATAGGCTGCAGTAGCCCTTGGTTTTTAATTGATATGGCCAATTCATTGATGGATTCCTCAGAAAAAGATTTTCTAGGTTGGTTAGGATTCAGTTTTAGAAGATCAATATCAATCTCTTGATAAGGAGTAGTATTTTCACTCTTTAAATCTTCATCAATTTTTTCTTGAAAAAGGGCACTTAATCCTTTACCTAATCCTCTAGTCTTAGACATGTTAATCCTCTTAAGGTAATTTGTGTTAGTTAGATCTTTAATTACTATATCTTTACACTAAAAAAATCAATTTTTTTTGAACCTGGAGGCACGCATGACAAAAAATCCAGTAACAGAGTTATATGATGCAAAAGGCAATCTGCTTGGAGCATATGTGAGTAAGGAATTGTGGTTAAAAATTAAAGACCAAGTATTAGACCTAGTTGAGCCAAAGCAGAGTGACTCTCCCAAGAGTTGGGATTTAAAGGAACCATTGGAAGATTGGGAATTATTTAAAAAAAATTGGGATTTTAAATATCCATATGATTTTAGTGTGAAATGTGATATATGCGGAAATCATACTGATAACTGGGAAGAAGATAAAGAGAAAAAATTTTATCTAACAGCAGCTAGCTTAAGCGGACTTGTTAGTTTTAGGTGCGTGGTGTGTGGATCTAAGATTGTAAAAAAACATTTTAAAGATAAAATAACTGTAGAATGCATTCCAATGAAGAGATAATTATTGTAAGTGTGAGTGGGAAAATTAAAAGTACCTAGCTGATCTTTCTTTTCAATATGGGATGTCTTATGGATTGTCATCAACTCATATATTCCAACTATTAATGTAATTTCAATTTTTATTTTCATCCTCCATTAAACTCTTAAGCACCTTGAGATTCTCTATATCTTCTTTTAAATCCTTTCCCTTTGGAGTTTCTAAAACCATGGGGTGGTCTTTAAATCTGGGATCATTTAAGAGAAGTTTAAATCCTTGGAGTCCAATATGGCCCTTACCTATGTGTTCATGTCTGTCCACTCTTGATCCAAGCTCTGTCTTTGAATCATTTAAATGAAAAAATTTTATTTTCTCAATACCAATGGATTTATTTATTGATTGAAACGTGTTTTTATAACCTTTACTATCTCTGATATCATACCCTGCTTGAAAAAGATGAGCTGTATCAATACACACAAAAATCTTCTCATTATATTTTGAATTAGTTATAATATAAGCTAGTTCTTCAAGCTTTGATCCTAAAGATGTGCCCTGACCAGATGTATTTTCTACAAGGACATTTGTGTTTTTACACTTGGCCAGTGAAATTGCCTTATCAATACCTTTAACAACGTTTTCAAGACAAATGTCCAGAGGCAACTCACCACAAGATCCTGGATGTAAAATCACATAGGGTATCTTTAATATCTCAGCCCTGTTCAATTCATCAGCCAATGCGTCTATACTTTTTTTCTTTAAATCTTCATTGGAAGAGGCAAGATTTATTAGATATGATGTGTGTATAGCAATTGGATAATCACCCCATTTTGATCTGTTATTAAAAAATTTCTTTACTAATTCCTCTGTGAGTGGTGGGGATTTCCATTGCCTTTGATTTTTGGAAAAGATCTGAAGGGCTGTTCCCCCTACTTTTCTTATCCTATCTATTGCCTTGTGAAGTCCCCCTGCTATTGACATATGAGCACCTAAATATGGCATATTAAACTCCAAGATTTTAATTATTCTCTGGTGCAACAACTATCACTAACCTATGGGCAATTCTTCATAAACATAATTTTAAATCTAAAATAAAAGACGTTTAAGCCAAAATATTTTTTAGTGCCTCCTTTAAATCTTTATATTTTATTTCAAATCCTTCTTTCAATAGTCTGGTAGGCATCACCTTTGGTCCTGCGGTTAACGCAATTGCACCTTCTCCGAACTTTATTTTTAAAACAAACTCTGGAATCTTTAAAACTGCTGGTCTTTTTAGGAGTGATGCCAGAGTCTGTGTGAATCTTTCATTGGTTGTGATATCTGGTGAGCATAGGTTATATATACCTGTTGCTTTTTCATTTTCCATGGCCCATAAAAATGCGTGGGCTACATCTTCAATATGAATCCACGGACATCCCTGATCACCAGATCCTATTTTGCCTCCAACACCCTGTTTAAATAGAGGTATTATCTTTGCCATGGCGCCGCCTCCTTTCCCAAGCACTACTCCAAGTCGAAAGATTACCACTCTTATTCCCAACTCCTTAAACCTTAAGGCCTCTTTTTCCCAATCAATGCAAAGTCTGCTCAAAAAGTTATCTCCATACTTATAACTTTCTTCATCCTGGATTCCATCATAAAATGGGTCATAAATCCCTATAGCACTTGCTGAAAAATAACTTTTGGGTCTTTTATCTAAATCCTTCAATGTTTCAAACAGTGTCCTGGTCGTATCTATTCTACTTGAGTAAAGGACCTTTTTATACTTTTCAGTCCACTTTTTACTAATAGGAGCACCTGCAAGATTGATTAAGGTATCGGTAATCATTAACTTACTTTTTAACAACTCTTTATTTGCTAAATCGCTTCTCCCTAAAGGAATAACCTCATAATTATTTTTCTCTAAAAAATCCCTTAAAAAACTTCCAATAAAACCTGTACTTCCTAAAATAGATACTTTCATAGAACTAATCTCCTTTTGTATAACATACCTAAATTAAAGGTTCGCATTCCACTAATACTTATAACATTTTGACATTGTATAACATTGGATGTTATCAAAAAAAATAAGCAGATGGTTTAAATTTACTTATAAAAACTTCTATTAAGAGCAGAAACTAACTTTTCTAAATGAACAACGATCTTTTTAAAAATTCCGCCATGGCCAGGGAATGGTCCTGTTAGCTTTAAGATTTGTTTATGTATTGGCTTATCTCCAAATCTATCTGGAGCACGGTGGGAGTTTTTTAAATAAAATTCTCTCTGCATAATTATGTATTTTTCAAACTCTCTTTTGAAATTTAAAAACAAAAGTTTTAATTCCTCTTTTATATCCTGCCAAAGTGTTATGCATGCATAAGAAGGTGTTCTTTCCAGTAAAAAACAAATCATATAGAGAATACTATTTATGGACAACCCAATAACCCCTCTTCTCCATCCAAGTAACCATTTTTTTCTCCAGCACATAAGGAAATTTTCCTGTGCCTTTAAAATCAATTCATGAAGTCCATTAAAAATAAATAAAAAGGTTTTGTCATCCCATTTTATTTTTGGAGAACATAGATCTATGGCATCTATCTGTTTTGCTCGAAAATCCTTTTGTAAAAAATAAGAAAAGATGTGCACAAGTAGATTATTTGCCTCTTTTGACCCAGGGGTCTCTAAATGGGGATATGTCAAAAAATATCTTCCTTTGCCAAAATCCCCCATAACTATACAGGGTTCATTCTTAATATAAGAAAAATCTAAATTTATTCCGTATAATTTTTCAACTTCATGGATATCCATATCGTTTAAAGTATAATAGGGAATGTCAGCTATCCATAAATCATCTAACGGTTTTTCGTATCTAGCTATTTTTTTAACATCTTTGCTTTCATCCCACTGAAACTGAGAAGGCCACCACACTGGTAGTCCCAGGTTCTTTTTTATACCTTTTTGTCCGAAGATATCGAAAAAATTTTTAGTAAAATTTACTTTTATATGTCCACTAAAATTTGGCACCCTATCTGCCATCTTTTTTCTTTTTAGATGAGATATACCAAGGGAATATTCTCCTTCATTTAGACAAAGTCCTGCACCACCACAAACGCCAAAATAAATACCACCGCTCCTTACATATTCTTTAATAGCTTTAATTCCCTCTTTTCCCAACCCTTTTGCCCTTTCAGAAGCAAATCCACCAGGTAATATCAAAATTTTTACACCTTTAAGTTCATTTTCGTATGGGTTGTGAATAATTTTATAAGGTATAGATTGCTTGTTTAAAAAATCTAAAAACAGACAACCCCACATATGGGAGTCTTTTACATATATTCCTATTGAGTTATTTATTTTTTTCATGTTTCAGGGCATAAATAGCTGCATCTAGATCATAAAGTTTTAAAGGATTCATTCCAGGCCCCTTATACATAAGTGATGCTTGTCTAGCCATTTCATATGTTATCCAACCATGTTCTTCATAGAGTTTTGGATCATCTTCATTGTGAAGTCTAAATTCAATTACACCATCTACCTCTCTTACATACATCTTTACCCTTTTATTTAAGGGTATAGGATAGTAAAAAACTCCTCTTTTATCCCTCATTTATCTTCTCCTCCATAATATTTTTTCTAGGCCATGTCTTTATTACTGTATGTATTAATGAAAGAAGTGGTATAGCAAAAAATACTCCCCAAAGTCCCCACAGGTTTCCAAATAATATCACTGCAATCATAATTGCTACAGGATGTATATTTACAAAACCTGACATAAGGATTGGCACCAGTACATTTCCATCTAAAAATTGTATTATACTATAACCAATAATTGTAATTAAAAGCTTATTAGAAAATCCCCATTGAAAATAGGCAACCATAGCAACAGGAATGGTCATGGCGATTGCTCCCACAAAGGGAATTAAAACTGAGAGTCCTATAAGTAGACTTAAAAGTAATGCAAATTTTAGTTTTATTATTATAAAAAACAAATAAGATGCAACCCATACTATAACAATCTCCCACATCTTACCTTGCAAAAATTTGGCTATTTTATTGTTTACCTCCTTCCATACCTGAGATGTAAATTCAATATTAGATGGAAGTAATTTTTTTAAAAATTGTATTATGGAATCCTTATCTTTTAAAAAGAAAAAAGTGATCAAAGGTACCATTACCAGATAGACAAGAAAATTAAAAATACTTACAATAGATGCAATAGAGTAAGATAGTGCATGTTTTCCAAGTCCCCTCACCTCATTCACTAAAAAGCCAATAGCTGAATCAATTTGTAATTTATTTATAAGTGCAGGATATTTTTTTAAAAAATTTTGAAGATGCATTTTCCAAGCAAGAAACATGGATGGCAAATCTTGTATAAACTGTGTAAACTCCTTAATTGCTATAGGGATTATCCATATAATTAGAAATACAACCGAAGTCATAAAGAGGAAAAATACTAAAAATAGACCTACATTTCTCGGTATTTTTAATTTTTCTAAGGGTTTTATTAAACCTTCAAGTATGTATGCCAAAATCACACTGGTAAAAACTGGTATCAGGTATTTCCAAAGACAGTACAAGATTAATGTGACAGCACCAGCAATGAAAAGGAAAATATTAATCTGAGGATCATTTAAAAACTCTTTTATCTTCTCTTTTATCCACATATAACTTCAAATTGATTTTTAGTTAAATAAGACCATAAAGGGGTTTACCCCTTTTCCCAAGTTCTAAAATCTTTTTTGTCACCTTCTCATCTTCTTCTAATGGTGGAGCATGATAGGTCTTTAGTCTTGCATCAATTATCACAGAAGGATCACAGCCCCAATGTTTGCAGTGCACAAATGAATTTATTCCATAAATATCAGTTGCTGGATCAGATCTGGTGAATGTTACCCAAAGGAAGTTATCCCAATTTTTAGATGCAAAGTGTGCATCGTCTACAACTACAATTAGAGGAAATCCTTTTAGATCCTGGTTAGCCAAAACTTTTTCAAGCTCAAACATATCATTAGAATGTTCATCCCTTTTATTTTTGTGATGAGGTCCTTTTATTATTAAAATTCCTGGAACAAAACAAGTTAAATCCTTAAAGCCTTCAGGCAAATAGATATCTTTGATCTCTGTCTCTAATGTCCTTTTCCTATTTCCTGCAACAGAGATTATTATCTTTGAGCCTTGATTTAGGCTTATTCCAGAATAATCCAGTGTATCCATAGTTGTCCTGGTGATAAAGTGTAGATCCCTTTTTAAATCTATTCTCTCAAGTACATGTTTAAAAAACATTGGAATGTCTCTGGTTGTAAGATAGGGATCATCTTCTTTGGCAACAATAATCAAATATTTTGACAAAGAGGTCTGTGTAGAGCCAAGCAGGGCATGTCCACAAGTTAATATCTCTTGAGGAATCCTCTTTTTCTCAAAGGGCACATAGCTCTCACGTGCTATAGCCAAAAGCAAAGGATGAACTCCAGCAGCATCCACTGCATGTATCTCCTCTACACCTTTAAATATCTTACTTACAAATGGCCCAACAATCTCATGTATTACATCTCCAATCACAGAGTCCTCTTGTGGTGGACGGCCTACTGTGGTAAATGGCCAGATCGCATCTTTTTTACAATAAACCTTTTCAACGGATATCACTGGAAAAGGATGGATTAGGCTGTAATATCCGAGATGATCACCAAAAGGACCTTCTGGTTTTGTAATATCTTTTTTTATTTTACCCACTATACAAAAATCCGCCTCTTTTAATATTGGAAGATAGTTACTGTTCTTCAAAAATTCTATCCTGTGGCCCGCCATAATCCCAGCAAAATATACTTCAGGCACACCTTCTGGCAGAGGCATAATAGCAGAAAAAATCATAGCTGGTGGGCCTCCCACAAATATATTTACCCTTAAATCTTTTCCTTTTAATATTGCCTTTTGATGATGATACGCAATACCTCTATGAATCTGATAGTGAAGTCCCACTTCCTTGTCTTTTTCAAACTCATTTCCATTTAATTGTATCCTATACATTCCCAAATTTGAATACTTAAATCCACCTATTTCTGGGTCTTCTGTATATACTTGAGGAAGGGTGATATATCCTCCCCCATCCAATGGCCAAGATCTAAGTGATGGAAGATGAGAAATCTTACATTCTCTAAAATAGTTTGCTGGATGCTTGTTTATTAGTTTTGGCTTAAAATTAAGTCCCATTTTTGCAAGATAAAACCAGGATCTTGGATCTTTAATTAATGCCATAGGGTCTTTTATATTTTTTGTTATATGTTCCCATTTTTTAAAAAAATCTCGAAAAATAAACCTTATCCTTTTTTTTGTGCCAAAAAGATTGCCAAGCATGGGAAAGGGTGAGCCCTTTACCTTTTTAAATAATATTGCAGGACCTTTGTTTTTGAATATGCGTCTTTGAATTGCTGCAATCTCTAAATCAGGATCTAACTCAATATCTTCTATTACGACCAACTCTTTAATTTTTATGAGTTCTTCAATGCACTGACGCAAATTTTTATATCCCATGGGAGCTATTTCTCAAACTCTGAGCTTTGTTTAAAGATCTATATAGTAATTTCTTGTCTCAATCTTGTATTTTATCCATCTCTTCAAATAATCCTTTATTATTTCCCTAGTTGCTGGAAATAAAAATAAAAGACCAATAGTATCTGTTAAAAATCCTGGAGTTAGAAGTAAAACTCCAGAGACAAATATGAGGCATGCATCCACAAGCTCTTCAGTTGGCATTATGCCCTGCATCATGTTTTCTCTAATTTTGTATAAGGTCCGAAGCCCTTCCTGTTTTGCAAGATAGGCCCCAACAATTGCTGTTAAGATGACCAGCATAATAGTATTAAAAGCCCCAAATAGAGATCCAATTTTGATCAAAAAATATAACTCTAAAATGGGCACAATAAAAAATAAAAGTGCTAGATAGACCATAATTTTCTCCTCCTGCTCCTACTCCTCATGTAATTATTTTTTTTAATAGTTACACTAACTATCTTACAAAAACAACAAAAATTTTGTGGATCAGCTATTCTCGGGGAGAGGAAAAATAGTCTATAATTAGGTTTGATTAAGTTTTTTTGCCTTTATTTTAGGTGAAACAATGCAAGATCTTTTAAAAATAATAATATCTTGAAGAAGTTGAGATAACTACTTTATAATCTTAAAATAGAAGTGAAATATTTTTTATTAAATAAAAACAATATGTTAGATTTTGCATAAAACTATCTAATTAACTATAAAAATTGATTTATATAACAACATATGATATTATCATTTTTATTAAAGAATTAAAGGGTAATTATGGCTAAAAAGTCAATTTTCAGATTAAAAATAAGGACCTCCTTTAGTTCATCGCATATACTTAGAAATTATAAAGGTAAATGTGAGAATCTACATGGTCACAATTTTATAGTGGAATTGATGGTAAAAGGAGAGAGGTTAGATCCTGAAGTGGAATATCTAGTGGATTTTAAAGTGTTAAAGGAAAAATTAAATGAAGTTATAGAACCACTAGATCACATTCACTTAAATGACCGCCATCCATTTGATAAAATAAACCCTTCCTCTGAAAATATTGCCAAATTCATTTATGAAGAGGTAAAAAAGAAACTGGCTGATTATAAAGACATAGAAGTAGAGTGTGTAGGGGTTGCTGAGAGTGAAAACTCTTGGGCATATTATATGGAAGAAGAAATATGAGAATAGTGCTTCAGCGAGTAAAACATGCAAATGTAGTGGTAGATGGAAAGGTTGTTGCTGAAATCGGCACAGGTTTTCTGCTCTTGGTTGGGTTTTCAAATAGAGATTTAAAAAATGAAGAGATAAAGTTAAAAAAGATTGTTAAAAAGATTCCAGAACTGCGTATATTTCCAGATAATAATGGCAAATTTGATTTGAGCCTAAAAGATGTAAAAGGAGAAGTTTTGGCTGTTTCTCAATTTACTTTGTATGGAGATGTGAAAAAGGGTAGAAGACCAAATTTTCAAGAAGCAGCCCCATATAAAGAAGCAGAAAAGTTGTTTGATGAGTTTATTAAATTGCTTACTATTGAGATTCCTGGAAGGGTAAAAAAGGGTATATTTGGTGCAAATATGGAAATAAATTTATGTAATGATGGGCCAGTTACATTAATTTTAGATAGCGAAAAGATGTAGTTTATGAAGGTCTTTCGTGAGATTTGTATTATTTGTCTATGTGACGATGAACTAATAATTAATGCCATAAAAGAGATATTTTCAGATCATGTAGTAAATATTGAAATCTGCCATACAATAGAGGAATTTTTCACAAAATATTTTCAAAAAAGACCTGATATTATAATCTTCAATATTGAAGAAAATCAAAATCTTAATGAAGTAAATCCAATAGAGATCATAAATCATATAAGGAATCAACTAAATGATTTTAATGTTTATATCATGGTTTTACTGCCATCCAACTTAGTAGCACTTAGAGAAAGTCTCATGAATCTATCTCCTGATGACATTATATTAAAGCCTTTGTCTTCAGAAAGATTATTTCATTTTCATTTAAATATGGCTAAAAGACGAGTACAACTTATAAAGCAATTATCTTATGCTTATGAAAGGATATCAAGAGAAATTGATTTTGCTATAAATATACAACAAAAACTCCTCCCTAAGTATCCCTTAGAAACAGAAGATCTTGTTATTGATTTTTTTTATGAACCATCAGGTAGAGGAAGTGGAGATTATTTTGATTTTTTTTACATTGACAAACATCTAGTAAGAGTAATTATTGCAGATGTTTCTGGACATGGTTCAAAAGCAGCAGCACTTATGGTGATTGTATCTGCGCTTTTCAAAAGTTCTAAAATGTTAAAATTAGAATTGGGAAAACTTGTTCAACTAATAAATAACGAGCTAATAGATATAATTCAAGGTGATTTTGATATAGTGACACTATTTGTTTTAGATATTGACACTCTGAAAAAAGAGATAAAATATATAAATGCTGGTCACTGTCCTGGTGTTTTGATAGATAAAAATAAAAGTATTAAATTGATTAAACCAAATTCTACTGTATTGGGAGTTGTAAAACAAGATTTTTCAGTTGATAGTTTTTCATATAATAATTTTGAGGGAATTTTATTGGTAACTGATGGATATTATGAATGGGAATTTGATAATGATAGTATTTGGGGGTTTGAGAATTTTTTGAATACTGTTAAAGAGATACTTTCCAGTGAGAAAAAATTTTTACTTGATATGCTGGAGAATTACATAAAGAATACATGTGAATTACCTCCAATTTTTAGGGATGATAGGACTGCATTGTGGATAGAATTTTCAAAATATTAATGGTTGGAAATTTGTGGAGGAACTGATATGGAAGCATTAGAAGTAATAAAAAAGAATGATAGTATTATATTTAAATACAGTGGCGAGCTTACTTTAGATATAATAGATGAAATAAAAAATGAAGTGACTTCAATAATAGAAAATGATATAAAAGATGAGAGAGCAATTATTTTTGATCTATCTGATGTTTCTTTTTTAGATAGCTCAGGAATTGGATTTTTGATTCATATGAAGAATAGAATAAATGCTATGAATAAAAAATGTTATTTATTAAGGCCCTCTAATGTTGTGAAAAACACTCTTAGTTTGGTTAATTTGATAAATTTTTTTACAATAATCGATGATGAAGGCGAATCATTGATTGAAATATAAGCTATTTTCAAGAACTTTTGGATAGAGGAGGATTAAATGGGTTTTAATATGATTGTTTTGATGAAACAGGTGCCAGATACATCAAATGTTCAAGAAGGTGCCATGAAAAGCGATGGAACAGTTAATAGAGATGCCCTTCCAGCTATTATTAATCCAGAGGATTTGTGTGCTTTAGAAGAGGCATTAAAGATTAAGGAAACACATGGGGGGCACATAACAGTGATCTCAATGGGGCCTTTAAAGGCAGAACAAGCCTTAAAATTTACCCTTTGTTTAGGTGCTGATAAGGCCATACTATTAAGTGATAGAAGATTTGCTGCATCAGACACCCTGGCCACTTCATATACCTTGTCAAAGGCAATTGAGAAGATAGGTGCATATGATATAATTTTTTGTGGAAGACAGGCTATAGATGGAGACACTGCACAGGTTGGGCCTCAAGTTGCTGAAAAATTGGGATTAAATCAGCTTACCTATGTTTTTGAGATTGTGGATCTATCCAAAGGTCATATTACTGTAAAAAGGGAAATAAGCAATGGATATGAACGGGCTAAGGCCCCTTTGCCCATATTACTCACAATTACCTCTGCAGCAAATATTCCACGGCCTCCATCTGTTAAGAAGGCTATGGCATTTAAAAAATTGTCTGCCAAAGAACCATCTTTAGTAGAGGCCGATTTTCCCTTGCAATTATGGGATGCAGAATTTATTTCAGCTGACCCAACGAGGTGCGGGTTAAAAGGATCTGCAACCAAGGTGAAAAAGGTGGAAAGTGTAGTTCTTAAGACCAGGGAGAAAAAGGAAATTGAGCCCACTTTGAGCTCCATTTCATCTCTTATGAAAGAACTAATCCATGACCACATAATAGGATAAGGGGGATTTGATGCAGAAAAATATAATGGTCTTTTTAGAAAATACAAAAAATGGATTTGCTGATGTTAGTTTAGAGCTTTTGTGTAAAGCAAAATCCTTAGCTGAGATTCTTGGTTCAAAAGTGATTGGACTTGCTGTTGGTCATAATCTAACTGGGTTAGAGAAATTGGGAGTCTATGGAGCAGATAAGGTTGTTTATATAGAAGATGAAGAACTTAAATTATATAGAAGCCTTCCATATTCTAAGGCAGTGATTTCAGCTATTAAGTTTTATAAGCCTTATATAGTGCTTTTTGGTGCTACACATGTGGGTCGGGATCTGGCTCCAAGGGTTGCATCGAACTTAAGGGTTGGGCTCACAGCTGATTGCACTGAGCTAAAAATAGGGGAATATAAAGTTGGGGATAAGATATATAAAGATCAATTGTTACAAATAAGACCTGCATGGGGCGGAAATATAATAGCTACCATTGTATCCCCTGAGTCCATTCCCTCAATGGCTACAGTTAGAGAAGGGGTAATGGCTATTGAGGGTGTTGATGAGAAAAGAGTAGCAGAAGTGGAAAGATTTCAGGTTCAGTTCAGTGCTTCTGATTTGGTTACTGAGATTATTGAGCAATATGAAGAAGAGAAAAAAGTGGATCTGAAAAAGGCAAGGATAATTATTGGTGCAGGTATGGGAGCTGCGAATGAAACTACCATGGAGATGATATTTGAGCTTGCATCACTCATAAAAGCAGAGGTTGGAGGGTCTAGACCTTTAGTTGATGCAGGCTTTTTAAGCCGTGATAGGCAAATTGGTCAAACAGGGGTCACTGTTAGGCCAAATTTGTATATTGCATGTGGGATTTCAGGTCAGATACAACATCTTGCTGGAATTATGGATGCAAAAAGGATAATTGCAATCAATAAAGACAAAGATGCACCAATATTCCAGGTGGCGCATTACAAGATAGTGGGGGATTTAATGGATGTATTACCTATTATGATCCAGGGCTACAAAGAAGCCTTAAAATATACAGAGAAATAAGGAAAATTAGCAGGAGGATTAAAGTGGCCAATTTTTTTAAAGACAATGAAGATATAAATTTTCTTTTAGATAATATAGAGTTATCAGAGATAATAAAATTAAAAGAGAAGAATTTTTCTGAAAAGGACGAATATCCTTATGCCCCACAAGATGTAGATGAGGCAATGGAAAATTATAAATTAGCACTTGATGTGTTGGGAGATATATGTGGAACAATAATTGCGCCAAGGGCAAAGGAAGTAGATGAGCAAGGGGCTAGATTTATTGATGGTGAAGTAAAATATGCAGATGGCACAAAAGAGGCTTTAAAGAGACTTGCCCAGGCAGATCTCATGGGATTTACTATTCCAAGGAGATATGGCGGAATAAATTTTCCAAAGACCATTTATTCAATTGCTATTGAGATGGTTTCCAGGGCAGATGCTTCTCTTATGACCCTTTTCGGGCTTCAGGAGATTGCAGATACAATTTACAGGTTTGGATCAGAAGAACAGAGAAAAAGGTATCTTCCCCTTTTTTGTTCAGGAGAATACAGTGGTGCAATGGCCTTGACCGAGCCTGATGCAGGTTCAGATTTGCCAGCAGTTTCAGTGAAGGCCACAATAGGTGATGATGGGAAGTGGTATCTAAATGGAGTAAAGAGATTTATCACCAATGGTTGTGGAGATGTTATACTGGTTTTAGCGAGATCTGAACCCAATTTAAAGGGGGCCAGAGGTTTATCTCTTTTTATTTATAAAAGAGATGACACAATGAAGATAAGGAGAATTGAAGATAAGCTGGGAATTCACGGATCCCCCACATGTGAACTGATGTTTAATAATTCTCCATGTGAGCTCTTGGGACAGAGGAAATTAGGTCTGATCAAATACACTTTTTCCCTTATGAATGGAGCAAGACTTGGTGTTGCAGCACAGGCTGTGGGGATTGCTGAGGCTGCATTTCGTGAAGCTTACTCATATGCAAAGAGCAGAGAGCAGTTTGGCAATGCAATTATAAATTTTCCTCAAGTGTATGAGATGTTACTTGATATGAAAACAGATATTGAGGCTGCAAGGAGACTTGTATTCTTTACTTCCAATATTGTAGATTTAAAAGAGGGACTTGAGGAGCTTGATAGCGAAAATTTGCTGGATAAAAGTTTAAAAAAGGATTTAAAAAAATATACAAGATATGCTGGATTTTTGACCCCAATGTCAAAGATATTTGCCACAGAGATGGCAAATAAAGTTTGCTATGATGCTATACAGATACATGGAGGAGTGGGATATACAAAGGATTTTGAAGTGGAAAGATTGTCCAGGGATGCAAGGGTGACAAATATATATGAAGGCACTACACAAATTCAGGTAAATGCAGCAATTGGAGGGGTGATTACAGGGGTATTGTTTGATTTGTGTGAAGAGCTAAAAGAAGAGATTGAGTTTCATGATTTAAAGGAAGGGATATATGATTTAAAAGAGAACTTAAGGGCATGTATTGATTATGTAAAACAAATGGATAACTCAGAATTCCAACAATTTCATGCAAGAAGGCTGGTTGAGATGGGCTCTTTTATAGTAATTTCTTGTCTTTTATCAAAAGATGCTAAATACTCAGAAAAAAAAGGACACATAGCAAGATATTTTCTCAATAAAGCTATCTGTAAAACAGCGGATTACAAAAAACAGATATTGTCATCCACCCATTTAGTGATTAATTTAAAAGATAACATATTATAACATATTATGAATAAAGGGGGTGAAGTTATTATGAAGGATTTTATAAAAAAGGTGTTTTTGGCTGGTCTTGGCACCATGGCAGTCACAAAGGATAAGGTAGCTAAGATAATGGAAAAGCTTCAAAAGGAAGGAAAGATTACAAAGGAAGAAGCTGAAAATCTTACTAAAGAGATAATGGAAGCTGGAGAAAAGGAATATAAAACTTACAAAGAAGAGATTTCTTCTTCAGTAAAAAAGGTTTTGGATTCTTTAGACTTAGTAAAAAGAAAGGAATTTGAGGAAGTGTTAGAGAGGCTTGATAAAATTGAGCAACGTCTTCAAAAATTAGAAGCAAAAAATGATGTTGTTGGTTGAAGTAACTAAAAAATTATAAAAAAAGGGGCATTGAGCCCCTTTTTTTATTTTTACTAAATCCAATAATATGATCTTCCGCCTAAAGGTGTATGGTTGGATCATTTATTTGTTTTTTTTAGTAAAGAGAGGATGGCATCTGCCTCTTCGATTTTTAAAAGTTTACATAGATAAATATATATAAGGGCCAAAATGGGGATGAGGATTAAGGAATAAGGAGATGAAGAGGTGAGTTTTCCTATCATAGTTATAAAAAGACTAAATAGGACAAACCAAAGTAATTTTTTTTTCACTGTGAACCATTTTCCAATCTTTTTGTTCAATGCAATGTATAAAAGTATTACATTGGTCCAGGATGATATTGATACAGCTAATGCTAAGCCAAAATAGGACAGTCTTTGCATTAGAACTATTCCAAAGATCAAATTTACAAACAGACAAACAGTTGCAATATATGCAGGGGTCTTTGTATCCTTTAAAGAATATAGAGAAGATATCAAAGTCCTAATTAAGCTAAATGCAGGAAGGCCCAAACTATATCCAATAAGGCAAAGAGAAGTTGCCTGAACACTATCACTATTAAAGGCCCCTCTTTTAAATAAAACTTCTATTATAGGATAAGAGAGTCCAATAAGTCCAGCACTTGCTGGAAGACAAATAAACAATAGAAAATAAATACTTTTGTTTAATATATTTTTAAAGCCCTGTATATCTTTTTTTGACGATAGTTCAGATAAATCAGGAAGTGCTGCAACACTTACTGCAACTCCAAATATTCCCAATGGAAATTGGACAAGTCTGTCAGCATAGTAGAGGTATGAAACAGATCCAGACTCTAAAAAGGATGCAAGAAGAGTATTTAACATAATATTTAATTGATAGACAGCAGCTCCATAGATTGAGGGTAGCATCATCTTAAAAAGAAGTTTAACTCCTTGGTGTTTAAGATCTATTTTCCCAAAAATGGAAAAGTTATATTTTTTTAAAAAAGGTAGTTGCAGTAAAAATTGCCCGAGGCCAGCTAGTAAGACACCATATGAAAGGGCTATGGCAATATTGATATTTAAATATTTACCCGCCAATGCAGATGCAATTAAGGTGATGTTCAATATACATGGAGCTAGGGCTGGAGCTAAAAAATGTCCCAATGAATTCAATATACCCATAAATAGGGCAACTGAGGATATAAAGATTATGTAGGGAAAACATATCCTTATAAGGTGAATGGTAAACTCAAATATCTCTGGTTGTTGTCTAAAACCTGGGGAGATAATGATGGCTATTTGGGGTGCAAAAACTATGGCTAACAGGGTTAGAGTACATAAAATTAATATAAGGTATGTAAATGTGGATCTGGCAAACAAAAAGGCATCATTCTTTCCATCTTTTAGATATATGTTTTTAAAAAGAGGGACAAATGCCATGGTAAGTGAGCCTTCTGCAAAAAGGCGTCGCATCAGGTTTGGGATCCTAAATGCAACAAAAAAGGCATCAGCAAAGGGACCTGTTCCTAGGGTATATGCTACCACAACGTCCCTTAGAAATCCTAAAATCCTGCTTAAAAATGTGGCTCCCGCAATTACAGATGTGTTTTTTATTATGTTTGACATAGGTGATTTAACAAAAGAAAATTAATTTTCCAATTGATTGATTTTAGTAAATCACTTACTATTTTAACTCAAGCGAAAATTGATTAGATAAAGAAGAGCATACCATTAAAGAGGAGTAGATAATGTCTGTAAAAAAGATTCTCAAAACTCCTTCAGCTTATTATTTTCCCCTATTAATCAAAAATCTTTTAAAATTCCCTCTGACATTTAATCCAGACCAGGAGATAGTTTATAGAGATAAATTCAGGTACACTTATAGCGATTTTGGCAAAAGGGTTCATAAACTTGCCAATATGCTCAAGGCGCAAGGGGTTAAAGAAGGTGATATTGTTGCAGTTATGGATTGGGATAGCCATAGGTATCTAGAATGTTTTTTTGCTGTTCCAATGATGGGAGCTATTCTCCATACAGTGAATATTCGTCTATCTCCTGAACAGTTGATATACACTATAAATCATGCTGAGGATGATGTAATACTGGTAAATTTAGATTTACTTCCATTGTTAGAGGCAGTAAAGGATCAATTTAAGACAGTAAAAAAGATTATTTTGTTAACTGATCAAGATGAAGCTCCCCAAACCAGCCTAGATATAGCAGGTGAATATGAAGAACTATTAAAGGATCAGCCCGAGGAATATGATTTTCCAGACTTTGATGAAGATACCATGGCATCCATCTTGTACACAACGGGTACCACAGATCTTCCTAAAGGAGTATATTTCAGCCATAGACAAATTGTTCTGCACACATATGGACTTATGTCTGCCCTGTGTGCCAATCACACTGGTATGAGAGTAGATAATAGCGATGTATATATGCCTTTAACACCAATGTTTCATAGTCACGCATGGGGTATGCCTTATCTATTTACCACCATTTGTGCAAAACAGGTATATCCTGGACCATACGAACCAGGAATCATATTTAAGCTCTTAATAGAAGAGAAAGTCACCTTTTCCCACTGTGTGCCCACAATTATTCATATGTTAGTTACAAGTCCAATAATTAAACAAATAGATCTTTCTAACTGGAAGGTATTGATTGGTGGTTCTGCATTACCTCAATGGTTATGTAGGGAAGCACTTAAAAATAATATCAATATTATTTCAGGATACGGTATGTCAGAAACTTGTCCTCTTCTCACTGTTGCCCTCCTCAAACCACATATGAGTGAATGGGACATTGAGAAGCAAGTGGAAATTAGATGTAAAACAGGGATTCCTGTCCCCAATGTCTTACTGGATATTGTAGACCCCATGGGAAATCCATTGCCGCATGATGGAAAATCAACGGGAGAGGTTGTTGTCAGGGCACCATGGCTAACTCAGGGTTATCTCAAAGATCCTGAAAAGAGTGAATAACTTTGGGAAGGTGGGTGGTTGCACACAGGCGATATTGGATATATAGATAAAGATGGTTATTTGAAAATAACAGACAGATTAAAGGATGTGATCAATAGTGGTGGTGAATGGATTTCTTCTTTAGAATTAGAAGATGTTATAGGTCAGCATGAGGCAGTGAGTGAGGTGGCAGTGATTGGCGTTCCACATGAAAAATGGGGTGAGAGACCACTTGCCTTAGTAGTATTATACGAAGAATTTAAAGGCAAAGTCACAGAGGATGACTTAAAAAAACACCTTAAGAAGTATGTGGACAAGGGGATTATTACTAAATACGCAATTCCTGATAAAATAGAATTTGTGGATCAGATACCAAAAACCACTGTTGGTAAGATAAATAAAAAAGAGATTGTAAAGATGATTATGAGAGAATAAGTTGTATAAGTGTTGTAATATAATTCTCAATGAAGAATAAATCTTTGTTACTCATATTTAAAAAATTTTCGGGAGGTGTATATTGAAGTTAGGATTAATAGCAATTATAATAGTAATTTTGGGTGGAGGAATTTGGCTTTTAAAAGCATTATTTAGTGGGCAAGATGATGAAGTGGAAATACAGAGAACACCTAAATATCGATATTATAGTTATTATGACAAAGATGACGAAGATGATGATGGATTAGATGTAGAATGTGAATTTCAAGATGATAAAGACTTTTCTGATGAGGATGAAGAGTGTATTGAAGATTCTGATAGTGAAGAGGAAGAAGATTGATAATATGTGTTAGTTGGAGATTATAACGTTAGTGATGGCCAATGTTGTGAGGTGGTTGTTCGTGGGGAAAAAATAGATCTTGTTTATAATGCTTGGTTATCTCAAATATTCCTAAAAAAAGGACAAAAATCTAACGCCATTTTAGTGTATATATTTTTCCCTTTGTTTAGTTCATATTGAATAAGAGGGGGATCTACAATTAATTGAGGATTTGAATTTTTGATGCACTCTAACAAAAATATCTTTGATATTTTATTAATATTTCCATGTATAAATCTTATACGTCTGGGGCT
>Ga0256842_1001515_pt1 | contig 18404 bp, 15 predicted proteins | sample 4559240metaG_FD_185973 | JGI IMG/M metagenome (GOLD analysis project Ga0256842, IMG submission 185973) | Hydrothermal vent microbial communities from Guaymas Basin, Mexico - 4559-240 | ecosystem: Environmental > Aquatic > Marine > Hydrothermal vents | place: Mexico: Guaymas Basin | collected...
ATCTAAGGCCGCGCGCACCAGTTTTTCTCTCGATAGCCCGTTGGGCGATGGCCTCGAGTGCCGCAGGCTCAAAAGTGAGCTCGACATCATCGATGGCAAAAAGTTTTTTGTACTGTTTTACCAAAGCATTCTTGGGCTCTGTGAGAATGCGTACCATATCCTCTTTCGTTATTTCGTTGAGGGTGGCAAGCACATGTAGCCGTCCTATCAATTCCGGAATCAGGCCATAGGCCACCAGATCGTCCGCTTCCACATAACTGAGCACCGCTTCATCTTCATGCCTGGAGCGCTTCTCCTGGTTGAAGCCAAGCACATTCCCCCCCAGTCGCCTCTTTATGATATCGGAAAGGCCATCGAACGCTCCCCCGCATATAAAGAGGATGTTGGATGTGTCTATCTGGATGAAATCCTGATTGGGGTGTTTTCTTCCACCTTTCGGCGGAATATTGACGACGCTTCCTTCGATGATCTTCAGCAGAGCCTGCTGGACTCCTTCGCCTGAAACATCACGCGTAATCGAACGATTTTCACTCATTCGAGATATCTTGTCGACTTCGTCGATAAAAACGATTCCCTGTTCCGCTTTTTTGACATCACCGTCTGCCGCTTGAAGCAGACGTGTCAAAATATTCTCGACATCTTCACCCACATATCCGGCCTCGGTGAGACTGGTGGCATCAGCTATCGCGATAGGCACATCCAGGAACTTGGCGATCGACTGGGCCATCAGAGTTTTTCCGCTTCCGGTAGGCCCGATCAACAATACGTTCGATTTGGCAATTTCAGTCTCGTCGTCTTCCATCATCTTCTGTTTGAAGATACGCTTGTAATGGTTGTAAACCGCCACTGCAAAAATTCGTTTGGCGCGCTCTTGCCCTATCACATACTGATCGAGTGCGGCCTTTAGCTCTTTTGGCGTCATCAACTCCCTATCGAGAGGCTCCTCTTCCCCCTCGACTTCACCAAAGAGTATCTTGTATGCCGACACTACGCAATTTTTACAGATATAAACGTTGTTTCCTGCAAGAAGTGGGTTTTCGGCACTTTCATGTGCTCCGCAGAAACTGCAGCTTCTGTTAGTGGTCATCTATCTTCCTCTTTTCTTTTGTCTTTTCTTTCGTACGGTATGCCTCTTTTGGTCTCCAGCACAAAACGACAGAGTTTTTTTACATATTCGCTCTCGCTGGTTTCAAGCAGATGCATGGCTGTCTCTTTGAGAGGTTTTCCTCTTTCAAAAAGCTCTTTATACCCCATCCGCAGGGAGTTTATCGCATCTTTCTCCAAAGCCCGGCGCAATCCTGTGAGATTGAGCCCTCGCAATCTGGCTCGATTTCCTTCTGCCAGGCAGTAGGGAGGCACATCCTGGTTGAGTGCCGATGCACCCGCTACCATCGCCAGATCACCGATCTTCACGAACTGATGAATCGGGGTCATTCCGCCAATCACCACGCCGTCTCCAACCACGACATGCCCTGCAAGCGTAGCGGCATTAGCCAAAATACAACGGTTTCCAATGATGCAGTCGTGCGCAATGTGCACATACCCCATCAAAAGATTGTCGTCGCCGATTTTGGTTACCCCGCCTCCCCCTTCGGTGCCGGGATTGAGCAGTGTAAATTCACGAATCGTATTTCTGTCACCGATGATCAGCTTGACATCTTCGCCGTGAAACTTGAGATCTTGCGGTATGGAGCCCACAACGGCATGGGAAAAGATCCGGCAATCACTGCCTATTGTCGTATCCCCTTCGATGCGGGCAGCCTGCCCGATCGTGGATCCATCTCCAATTTTCGCCTTCGATCCCACAAAAGCGAAAGGGGCCACCTCGACATTCTCGCCGATCTCGGCTCCTTTTTCCACCACTGCCAAAGGGGATATTTTCACTGCCATTATTTGTCCACGATCATCGCTTTGAGCTCGGCTTCGGCGACCACTTTGTCATCCACATAGGCTTTACCCTGAAGCACCCAGATGGCGCCTTTGTGTTTCAATACATCGAGTTTATACACTAGTCTGTCACCGGGCGTCACCGGATTTCTGAATTTGCACTTGTCGATACTCATGAAATAGACCACTTTGTCCTGCGTCGCGTCCTGATCCTCTTTCCCCATACTCTCGAATGCAAGAATGCCGCCTGCCTGTGCCATTCCCTCGATGATCATCACTCCTGGATAGATCGGGTGTCCGGGAAAATGCCCCTCGAACACCGGCTCGCTGATTGAAACATTCTTGTAAGCTTCGATATGTTCTCCCTCGTCGCACGAGACGACACGGTCAACGAGCAAGAAAGGGTAACGGTGCGGTAGAATTTTTTGTATCTGTACGACATCCATCATCGATAAATTCCTCGTGTATTCTAAAATTTACTGATATTTTATCACAAAGGCACTAATATTTCTCTGACATCCCGATACTGCTCGGCATCGATAAAAATTTCCATCTTTGTCTGCGGCACATGTTCAAGCACTATAATTGGAGAAAGATCCCACAGGCCAAGCCCTATTTTTTGACGCAGCTGCAGCTGCTCTTCCACTGTAGGAGGGTTGAAAATGATCGATTTTACCGAAGGGTAGTCGTATTGCATCAAGGAGTTGAAAGCTTCCAGATCCAAAAAGCGAATCTCTTCTCTGTTGAAGCAGTGAAGCTCATTTATCTTCATCTCCACTTTGCCGTTGGTATAGTGCCTCTTCATCACAGAATATGCCAAAACGAAAGATGGAACAACCTCTTTTTTCACCTTTACCCACCCAAACTTCAGGCGATAATTCAAAAATTTCTGACGAACGATTTTGTAATCACGCCCACTCTCTTCGAGTGCGAGGCGCTTTTCATAAAGTGCAAGCCTCTCTTCAATCGATCCTGGAAGCGTATCGCCGCTCAAAGGAGAAAAGAGCTCGTCGGCAAGCATATTTTGCTGGTCTCTTTGGATCGCGAGACCAAACATACATCCACAGTAATCTTGACGATAGAGTCTGGCTCTTTTGGCCTCCTCCTGCTGCCTCTGCGTTCCTCCGCCTGTACGATAATCGACATAGACAAATTCGACGCCACAATCTTTGGCAAGCTTCTCACCGGTACGCTTAAGCTGTTCTTGGGATTTTTTGGGACTCACAAGTAGCGTGGTCGTCATCTTTTTCTCACCGATCTGCTGCGCCTTTTTCGCACTCATCTCAAAACGCCTATCGAAACAGACTTCGCAGCGCGCCCCTTTTTCAGGCTCGTATTCCAACCCTTTTACAGCGGCCATCCATGCTTTAAAATCGTATGGCCCCTCGATCAGCTCTATGCCGAGGATGTCGCAACTTCTTTGCACGTCCATCAGCCTTAGCCTGTATTCGCTATAAGGGTGAATGTTTGGATCGTAAAAGTATCCCACCAGTTTCTCGTCTGGAAAATCCTCTTTCAGCCGTTGCAAAAAGAAGTGGCTATCGACGCTACAGCAGATATGCACCAGCATTCTATGCCTCTTCCAGCGCTTCGATCCATATCTGCACCTCGGCATCACTGGGCATACGCCAATCACCTCTGGGCGAAAGCGCTATGGTTCCCACTTTTGGGCCATCGGGCATACAGCTGCGCTTGAACTGCTGAGAAAAGAAACGTTTTAGAAATAGTCGAAGCCACTTTTTGAGCGTCCCCTCGTCGTAGCGGTTTTTAAACGCGGTTTTGGCGAGAAAAAGGATCTTTTGAGGCGCAGCGCCACTTTTTATCATATGATATAGAAAAAAATCGTGCAATTCGTACGGTCCGACAATCTCTTCGGTTTTTTGAGATATCTCGTCGTCTGAATGAGGAAGAAGCTCCGGACTTACCGGAGTGGCGAGAATATCGAGCAAAACATCTGAGATCACGGGGTATATTTCCACTGCCCACTCCACGATATACTGTATCAGGGTTTTCGGGATTCCGATATTTATCGCATACATCGACATATGGTCGCCGTTGTAGGTGCTCCAGCCCAGCGCCGATTCACTCATATCCCCCGTGCCCACCACGATGCCCCCGAGTTTATTGGCCAAATTCATCAATATTTCAGTCCGCTCTCTTGCCTGAACGTTTTCAAAGACTACATCGTGCCTGGATGGATCGTGGCCTATCTTTTCGAAATGCTCGAGGCAGATGTCGGTTATATCGATCTCTCTCAAAGTCACGCCGAGCCCCTCGCAGAGACGTTTGGCATTTTGCAGCGTTCTGCCTGTGGTGCCAAACCCCGGCATTGTCACACAGACGATATCTTTCACGTCTCGCCGCATCGATTCGAACGCCCTATAGGTTGCCAAAAGCGCCAAAGTCGAATCGAGCCCGCCGGATATGCCAAGCACACACACTTTCGATCCAATATGCTCGACCCTCTTTTGCAGCCCGGCCGCCTGGATCGAAAAGATTTCCCTGCACCGCTTCGTGCGCTCACTCTTTTTGGAAGGGACAAACGGATACGGATCGATATGGCGGTTGAGCTGTCTGATGGCCGGAAGAGAAGAGAGTGTGATCTCTCTAAAAGGCTCGATTTTGCCATCCGTAAAACTCGTTTCGGATATCCGCATCGTCTGGAGACGCTCTGTGTCGATATCGGCGAAAATCACCTGCGACTCGTCCAAAAACCGCTCTCCACGCTCCAGTATGGCGCCGTTTTCGGCAATCATTACATCTCCTCCAAAAACCACATCGGTCGTCGATTCACCCATACCACACGACGCATATACGTATCCTGCGACACAACGCGCGCTCTGCTGGCGCACCAGGGCTTCTCTATAGTCACTCTTGCCTACGATCTCGTCGCTTGCGGATAGATTGAACAGAAGTGTCGCTCCTGCAAGCGCCTGCCATGAACTGGGAGGCACTACACTCCAAAGATCCTCACATATCTCTACGCCAAAGCACAACCCTTTCGGGCTTTTAAAAAGCAGATCGACGCCAAAAGGCACATCGTAATCCAAAAACCGCAGAGTTTCGCCTCGGATATCCATACCGCTGCTAAACCATCGTTTTTCGTAATACTCTTTATGCTCCGGGACGAAACTTTTGGGCACCACGCCCAAGATAGCGCCATTTTGTATAACTATCGCGCAATTATAGAGACGGTTTCGATGCCATATGGGCGCGCCCACGATCGCCACGCTTTGGCAGGTGGAGGAGATGTCCAAAAGCTTTTGGATGCCTTCGGCTGTCGCATTGTGGAGCTGCTGCTGATAAAAAAGATCTCCACAGCTGTAAGATGTGATACAAAGTTCCGGAAAAGAGACTATCGCAGCATTCTGCTCTTCGGAAATTCTCCATATATCTGCAATCTGATCGATATTAAACACGACATTCGCCACTCGCACTTTCGGTACCGCCGCTGCAACCCTGTAAAATCCAAACATATCCGACTCTTTTTCCTGATATTTAGAACCCATCTCGAAAACCCTCATGGATGAAAATGGCGCCCTGAAGTCTAAATTTTATCATAAAGGGATCTATAAGCATATAATTTCCAAAAAATTGATAAAATGATTCGATGGTACCTCCAAAGTGAAGGCTCGAAGATGTATACAATGGCCGTATGCCACCACGATACCGAAACCGAAGAAGATAGAAAAAGGTGGCTTTCGTTTGCCTTGATACTGGAGAAAATAATCGGGGAAAAAATAGAGATTGCCTTCTTCGACGATTTTTTCCAAGAAGAGGAGGCTCTATTCTCTTCCCGATCATTCGATCTTTACTATGCAAGCCCCATTGTCGGGTACAAGCTCTATAAAAAAGGATACAAGCCTATAGCGAAATTCAAGGGTAGTTTCGATACTTTTTGCGTGGTTGGCTCCAAAAAAGGAACCCTCTTGGGCAAAACACCGCTTCGTATCTCCTCTTTTCATATGGAAACATACATTTTCCCTCTTCTTTTTCTCGAAAACTTCGATCTGGTGACCGCCGATGTGAAGCTGGTTTCGACACAGGCCGAAGTGCTCCGGAGGCTTGAAAAAGGGGAGGCGGATATCGGCATACTATATGAAAATACTTGCGAAAAGATAAAAAACCTTTCTATTATAAAAAAAATTGAAACCTCCTTTTATCATCTGTTTATGGCGAGCCCGACCGTAGCGGCCAAATTTTCAAAAGCATTTACATCTTTGCCGGATACCGAAAAAGTGGATACGGCACTTTTTCTAAAAAGCCTTCACATAGATTTACCCATCTCTTCGATATTGAAAATCAAAGAGTTTTTCGATATCTCCAAAACCATTTTCCAGGTTCCTTTTATCACCACACTCATCTACAAAAACATAGGAGAAGAAAAAATAGTTTTCGCCAGCGACTCTCTTTGCCGCACACTCGATTACTCCTGCAAAGAGCTTCAGCGGATGGCCCCTGCCGACATTATGGATAAAGAGGATAGAGAAAAGATAGAGAAGATATTTCAAAGCGAAACACCCCTGGTGCGACAACCGCGCATCAGATTGAGGGGTAAAAACGGAAAAATTCGTTATGCCTACGTATTCTTTAAAACGATCACCTACCAAGAGTCCACCGCAAAATTCATCTTTTTTGTCGACATCACCAACGAAGTACGCCTTCAAAGACTCTATCACGTCCTTCGGGAGATCAATCAGGCTATCATTACCGTTCTAGACGAAGAGACGCTCTACAAAACGATCATCTCCGCTCTACTCAAAGAGCTCGGGATAAAATTTGCCTGGATAGGCGTACTGGACGAAAAGAGAGGTCTATTCAAAGCGATCTTTGAAAAAGGGGAACAAAAAGGCTATCTCAAAGATATCCAAATCGCCGTAAACGAGGAACTTCCTGAAGGGCGTGGACCTACCGCGAATGCATATCGGCTTGGAAAAATATCCATCAATCCCGACACTTCGACAAATCCCGTGATGGCTCCGTTCAAAGATGCGATGCTCAAAAGAGGTTTTCTCTCCTCTGCAGCCATTCCAATCAGAAAAAAAGGCAAAGTGGTCGCCGTACTCAATATCTATGCCGACGAACCCGACTTTTTCAACAAACTTACACGTACGCTGCTCGAGGAGCTGCAAAAGGATCTCGGTTTCGCCCTTGAAAAGATATCCACTATTCAAAACTCGATTCTGATCAAAACGGCACTCGAACGTTCCGATGAATGGGTATTGATGACAGATCAAGACGGAAAGATCATCTATATAAACGATTATGTCGCCAAAAAGAGCGGTTATAAGAAAAAGGAGATTTTAGGTCAAAAACCTTCCCTTTTCAAATCCGGAATACACCCTCGAAAATTCTACCGGGCACTTCATAATACACTGGAAAAAGGAGAAGATTTCGAGTCGGTTTTTGCCAATCGCACCAAAAATGGCACGATCTTTTACCTCGAAGAGAAGATCATTCCAATTCATATCCAAAAGAGGCGCTATTTCATCGCGATAGGCAGAGATATAACCTCCCAAAAGGCGCTTTACGAAGAGGTGGAGTACCTCAAGCACCACGATCTGTTGACAGGTCTTTACAATTTCAACGGATTCTCTTTCAAGGTTTCCGAATCTCTTCCCAACACAAAAAGGGCGTTGCTCGCAATTATCGACATAAAGAACTTCACCTATATCAACAAGACATACGGAATTGAAACAGGGGATCAAATTCTCAAACTTTACGCTCAAAGACTGAGAGAGTACTTCAAAAAAGATGATATTCTTGCAAAGGTAGGAAGTGATGAATTTGCCATCTTCACACCGCATCTATCCTCCAAAGAGGATATATTCATCATTAAAGAGAGAATCGAAGAGCTTTTTACCAAACCCTATACGATACACAAGCACCATTTGTCCCTCTTTGCCAATATAGGCATCTCCTACTTTCCGGACGATGGTAGCTCTTTTTCCAAACTATACGAAAATGCATCGACCGCCCTGCATTACGCCAAAACCCTTGGCAGCGGCAAAACCGCTTTTTTCAATAAAGAGCTCGAACGGGAAGCCGCTTTTTACATGAATGCGGAAAAGTTGATCGAAAAAGCTGTAGAGGAAGGGTTTTTCATCTTTCACTACCAGCCCTACTTTCATACAGAAAACAAAAAACTTGCCGGGTTCGAAGCTCTGGTGCGAATCAGAGAGAATGGCACGATCCACTACCCGGGAGAATTTATCGAGTACCTAGAAGAGTCGCCACTTTTGGATAATTTCAGAGAGTGGGCCTTCGATACTGTAATCGATACGATAAACCGGTGGCAGATACCGGTGAGCATCAATCTTTCAGGCAAAAGTTTTCTAAAAAAAGATCTGCTTTCACAGATTCAAAAATATCTCGAAAAACTGAAAACCGATACTCCATTGACGATCGAAATCACAGAGCGGGCATTGATCGAGGATGCAAAATATGCAATCTCCATTCTCAATGCATTGAAAGAGAGATTCAAAAATGTCAAGATTGCGATCGACGACTTCGGCACAGGCCACTCTTCTCTTTCTTATCTCAAAGACTTCAATGCCGATATTCTGAAAATAGATATATCTTTCGTCAGAGCGATGATGGAAGATGAAAGATCGAAAATGTTGGTTAAAGGTATTATCGATATAGCCGAATCTTTGGGGATGAAGACGCTGGCTGAAGGAGTCGAAACCGAAGAACAGTTCGAAATATTGAGAGATTTCGGATGCAACTATATCCAAGGATATCTGCTAGGCAAGCCGATGCCCAAAGAGAGGGCCGAAGAGCTGATAAGAGAACAAAACGGACAGGAAGGATAAAATCCCCCTATCCCGAAATAGAATGTAAAAAGTCTTACTTTTCTCTTGAAGGATAGATTTCGATTGTCTCGATCGTGTCATTTTGATCGATACTGTCGAGCACCAGCATACTCTCGGCATCGTCTTCTTCTATTCCTCCAAAAACCGTATGGACCCCATCGAGGTGCGGGCACGGTGCAAAACATATGAAAAACTGGCTTCCACCCGTATCCTTTCCCGCATGGGCCATCGAAATGCTCCCTTTGACATGTTTGTGTACATTTTTTTCCGTTTCACAAGGAATCGCCCATCCAGGGCCGCCAGTTCCTGCACGCGAAGGGTTTCCGCCGGGGCCGCTGTGAGGACAGCCACCCTGTGCCATAAACCCTTTTATGACTCGGTGGAATTTCAGGTTGTCGTAAAAACCCTCTTTGGCCAATGTCGCGAAGTTGGCTACGGTATTGGGCACTTCGTCCACATAGAGCTTGAGCCATATATCGCCTTTGTTGGTCTTGATTTTGGCATATTGAAACTGGTTCAAGGTATCCTGGTCATAATCGTATGTTTTGAGATTTTTTCCAAACATTATCTTCCTTTTTGTATAATTTTGGACAAATTATACCATGTCCAAAAGATAGGATATACTTGTAAAAACAGTGGAGCTTTTTATGAAACATATCGTCGTTGCTGGCGCAGGCTACGGAGGGCTTAGAGCCGTTGAAAAACTTGCCAAAATATCCGATATCGAAATCACTCTTTTGGACGAGAACCAATATCACTATATGCAAACAGAAGTTTATGGCTATATAGCAGGAACGAAGGATATCGATGAAATTGCCATCGATCTGGAAAGCTGGTGCAACGGATTCGAGCGCGAAGTCAAATTCATGAAGGCAAAAGTCACAAATATCGACCATCACCAGCGATATGTATATACCGATCACGGCAGGATCGACTACGACATACTTGTTGTCGCTACCGGGGCACGCACACATTTTCCCTCCTCCATCGAAGGCTTGAGGGGGCACTCTTTCGGAATCAAAAAACTTGAACGGGCTTTCGATTTTCGCCTTCGCTTCGAACGCCATATCGAACAGAAGCTCGAAGGCGACGATAGCGAAATCAATATTCTCGTAGCAGGTGCCGGTCTTTCAGGCGTAGAAGTCGCCGCCGAGATGGCATATATGCTTAAAAGATACAGACCATCTTTGGGGAAAAAAGCCGATCGCATAAAGATCACGTTGATCGACGCCTGCGACACCATCCTCCCGGGGCTAGATCCTTTTTTGATCGAAAGCGCCAAAAAAAGGCTCGAAAGACTTGACGTCACGATTCAAACGGGTGCTTTCATCGAAAAGGTGGAAGATAACCGTGTAATTTTCCAAGATGGCTCTTTCTGTGCCTATACCTTTATGGTATTCACCGGGGGAATCGTGGCAAACAGCGAGTTTGTGCCCAAAAATTTCGAAAGAAACCGCCTGGGCCAGCTTAAGGTGGAGAGCGATCTGCATCTCAAGGGAGCGGAAAATATCTATGCCCTCGGCGATGTAGCAGAGATTACCGACACCAATGGAAATCCACTGCCTCCTACGGCACAGGTTGCCGAAAGGAGTGCCGAACACATTGTAGAAAATATTCTCCTGCAACTCGGCGGGAGCGCAACACGGCCCTTTCATGGCAAAATAGACGGGCTGTTTATCGCGCTTGGGGGAAGATATGGTGCAGCAGAGCTCTTTTTTTTCCATTTCAAAGGACTGAGCGCATACTATGCCAAACGCCTTATAACATATATCTACACGCTCGGTCTCAACCTGCGCGTAAACGCAGTCTATAAAATAAGGCAATGATTATTTACGGCTATATCTGTTAATCAACTATTTTTCGGTATATTATGTATGAAAAAGAGGCGGAGCAGGATATCTCCACTCTTGAGGATCCGGGTATCGTGGCCAAAATTCAAACTTGCGTGATTAGGATGAGATATGAGAAAAGTGGTGGGGTTGTCGATGCTGTTTGCCGTGATGCTGTTTTTTGGAGGATGCGATAAGAAAAAGAGTGAAGAAAAACAGGTTGTTCTCTCCTTCATAATCCCATCACCGACAAAACAACAGATACTCCATTATTATAATGGCATCTATATCTATACTTCCAAAAAAGAGAAATCTATCCTCTCTTCCATTGTTGTCAACAACCCTGTAGAGTGCGGCAAAGAAGGAATTTTGGCAATCGCCGTAAAAAATCTTACACAAAAGCCCATCCAGATAAAATGGAACGATATCGTTCTTGAAAGCCCCGGACAAAAGATAAGGCTTATGCCAATCGAAATGATGCCCGATTATTTCAAGCGTCCAGACTGTGCAAAGCCGATGATAAATTTCAAAGAGAGCGGTGAAATCTTGCGCAAATTTCTTTTAAAGTATTCCAGGGAAGATAAAAGCATAATTTTTGATTCGGAGCGAGAGCTTGCAGATCTATATAAAAAAATCAGGGATGATTTGACTTATCACAAAATGCCGGCAAAAAATATTCTTGGGCCAAACAGAACGACAGTGGGCTATCTTGTCATCTTGTTCTCTCAAAAGCCGGAAAATTGCGCTGGAAGATTCACTCTGAAGATTCCGGTCGGCAATGATTTTCATATATTGCACTATAATTTTCATCCTATTGATTGATGGTATAATTTTGCAAAAAGGAATAGGCCATGCAGCTTTGCGTAGCACTCGATTTGCCCACAAAAGAAGAAAATTTAACGCTCGTCAAGGAGCTTGAGTCACACAATGACCTATGGCTAAAGGTAGGCTTCAGGGCATTTATCCGTGATGGACACTCTTTTTTGGACGAGATAAAGACTGTTAATCCAAACTTCAAGATATTTCTCGATCTTAAACTCTACGATATCCCCAATACAATGGCCGATGCCGCCGAAGAGATCGCCCATATGGGTGTGGATATGTTCAACATCCATGCAAGCGCGGGAAAAAAAGCGATGAAAACGGTTATGTTACGGCTTGAAAAATTCAAAAAAAGACCACTTGTGCTGGCTGTAACCGCACTGACCTCTTTCGATTACCACACATTCAAAGAGATCTATGGAGCCGACATAGAAGAGAAAGCGAAACAGTTCGCCCTACAAAGCTATCAGGCCGGATTGGATGGTGTAGTATGCAGCGCCTATGAAAGCGGTATGATCAAACATGAAACGGATAGCACATTTTTAACGCTTACACCAGGCATTCGTCCTTTCGGAGAAAAGAGTGATGATCAGCAACGTGTTGCCGACATCAAAATGGCGAAAGAAGAGCGGGTGGACATCATCGTTGTTGGCCGCCCTGTCTATAAAGCCAGCAGACCGGCAGAAACAGTCGAGAAAATCCTTCAAGCACTCTAAAGAATATTTACCAGTTCCCTTGGGGAACTGCGGTCTCCATCCCCCACAACATCCATCCAACAAAAAGTGCAAACAGTATGACAAAAACCAATGGAGCGTATTTTTGAAACATTGGATCTCCTGATTAATTTTAGAGCACCATTGTATCGAAAAAATGCAATGATATATCCAGAGGAACGAAAATTGCTTTATTTCAGCCACAGGTTGTCAAAAAACATCAAAGAAGGAGCCACCATGAAGATTCTGGATAAAGTAGAACTTGTCGTCAAGCTTAAGGAGCGAATCGAAGAGGCTAAAACCCAAAATTTGGCAATAGCCGAGCAGCTTCAAAAACTCTTGGAAAAAATCCTAAATTCCAGTAAATACAAAGCAATTTAAGCCATATATTAAGAATCAGCCGATATAATTTCACCCACCTCAAGGACAGGTGGGTGAGCTGGCTGAAACCACACCCCTGCTAAGGGTGCGTACCTTTACGGGTACCGAGGGTTCGAATCCCTCCCTGTCCGCCACTTCGATACCCTAAATTACGTACTTTAAGAATTACGCCTATTCAACCAGAGACTGCAACACCGGTCAAGCCACAAAATAAGCAGATGCAATTTTAGCGAAGAAAACTTCAAACGGCGTTTTTGCAACCCGATGCTTTCCTGGGTCGATGGTCCAATCGGCTCTGCATTCCCACCACCTCTTTTTTCCGAAATCTCTTCAAAGGCTTTCTCTTTGAAAATATTCCCGGACCAGTCCATTGGTATGCTCGTCAAGCACTCTGTCACAAGAGCTTGGAGTGCTCCACACATACATCCTTCCTCACGCTTTAAAACGACATGAAGATAACACAAGAACGGGACAAAAGGCTCTCATTGTGCAATACCTCGAGAAAAAGAGAAACCAAACGATGCCTTGGTGTAGTTTTTGTTGTAGTCGATCAGGCTTTCACCATATCCACTGAAAAACCGAAGATACCAAAAGATCGTATGCGATTCAAAGAAGGGGTAGGACCAGTCGAGTTTGACCGCACCCCTGTGAGCGCCCCCTTTGCCGAAATTGTAACGCAGCAGTCCGCCGAACTGATGACGATGCCAAAGATAAGTGAAGGCGATGTCTCCATATCCCATATAGTCGATGATATCTGGATTGTCGTCGCCATCTTCATTTGGATCCGGATAAAGAACCTTGCTGCCATTTTTGTCGACGATATAGCCACGGTAATAGGCATCCGGCTTGTCCGATTCCGGCACGCGATACCAGACGCGTGTGGTTAGAAAAAGATTTTCCCACTGAAATAATCCCTGCAGATAAAGACGATTCCAAGAGCGTGATCGGTATCCCTCCTGGCCGTTGGACTGGTGCAGGTAGCCCCATCTGGTCGCTTTGAGGCCGAAACGCTCGTTGATCCGGGGAGAGGTGGGAAAAACTACGAAAACCTCTGGGCTGTAGTTGGTCTCACGAAAAGGTGAGGATTTGGAGTAGAGCTGCCAGTAGGAGTGCTGGGTATAGGCGGCGGCAATAGTCTCATCAAGCCCAAAAAGGTTATAAGTAAGATTTTTCATAAGACTGAGTTGAAATTCGACCTCCGTCTGTGGGTCATAGGTGCCGTATTGATCGAAAAATTTCGTTCCCTCAATTTCGTCGTAAAGCTTGTAACTCTTGAATGCCGAGGGCTGCCGACGGTAACGGCTGCTGGCATAGGATGCAGGCAGTAGGTAGTTGGCTTTGTACGGCTGAAGGCCGAAAAATTTCCCGCTTGCGAACTCCTCCAGAAGAGATCGGGTCTCTTTTGTGTCAGTCTGCAGGTTTGCGAGCATCGCTTCGTTGGCTACGGCACTGCTCGCCCCTTTGAACTGTGCCTTGAAGCGCTCCTCGATTCTATCACTAAAGATTGCAGTCTCTCCGTCGAGAATCTTTTGGATGTAAGCATAATTACTCGCCACCTGTTTATACCAGTAAGAGGATCGTTCGAAACTCTTCTTGACTCCAAGCCCTTTTTCGTATAAGACGGCTAGCTGATACATCGCCGCCTTGTTGCCATGTTTCGCCAAGCGCTCCAGGTATGGCACGGCTTCGGCATACTTTTTCATCTCCAGCAACATCCTGGCCTTTTGAAAAGCCTCTTCCGAGGGTACAGTTTTTGGATCGACTCCGCTTTGGGCAAAAAGTACCAAACCAAGCCAGACGATAACGAGAAAATGTTTCATGTAAATCCTCTATCTTTCGGGGTAGTTCGCTGGAGCTCTCTTCTACGCCGCTTGTCTAAAGCGGTTTGCGCTCAGAGTCTTCCCCGTTTATAAATGGAGTGGATCAAAAGCCCACCCATAAAGAGCGCCGTCACGAACCCCGCCAGCCCCAAAACCGGAATCCCCAGCACCATGGGTGGGGTTTTAGCGAGCAGCAGCAATGAGGAGCCGATCAGAATGGCGGCGATGATGATGGCGATAGAGAGACGGTTGGCCGACTTTTCGATACTCTCTTCCATCTTTTCCAGACCCACATGGCGAAACTCCATCTGAAGTTTTCCCCGTTTCATCATTTCGACGATCGCTTTCAGATCCTGGGGAAACTGCATCAGAAAGTCGCCGAACTCCTTGGGCATTTCGCCCGCTTTGGAAAGAAAGGAGGAGAAAGAGAAGTTCTCTTTGTAGAAACGCACGATAAAGGGTTTGATCGCTTCGGCGGCGTTGAAATCGGGATCGAGGATTTTGCCCACCCCTTCGATCGTAATGAGCGCCTTGGTGAGTAGGTAGTTGTTCTCTCTGAAATAGACCCTGTAGCGGTTCATCAGCGAAATGATGTCCTCAAAGAGTTTTTTTATGTCGATATCTTTGAGCGATCCGTAGAAATAGAGGCGGATGATGTCGCCCATATCTTTGGCAAAGGCGTCGGTGTCGAGGTTTTCGTCGGTGACTTTCGCCAGCCTCAGAATGCACAGGGCCGCTTTTTCCTCCTCCTCTTTGGTGATGTAGTAGATCATGTCGACGAAATCTTTGCGGTCTCTTTCGGAGATGCTCCCCATCATTCCGAAATCGACGAAGGCCACGCGGCCATCACGAAGCACGAAGATGTTGCCCGGATGCGGATCGGCGTGGAAAAAGCGATGGACGAAGATCTGCTTGCACAGCAGGTCGAACCCGGTTTTGGCGATCTCTTTGGGATCGAGCCCCCACGCCCGTGTCGTTTCGATGTCGGTGACTTTAGCCCCCTCCACGTACTCCATGGTCAAAACCGCGTCGCTGCAAAAGTCGTCGTAGAGCCCGGGCACGAAGATTCGCGCGTCGCCTTCGAAATTTTTGCGAAAACGCTTCAGGTTGAGCGCTTCGACATGGTAATCGAGCTCTTTTTTGATCGTCTTTTCGAACTCCTCCACGATCTTAGTCGGCGAATCGATGCCGTAGTCGGTGAGTTTGTCCTCCAGCAGCGCGGCGATCCGGTACATGATCTGGATGTCCGAGCGGACCATCTCCACGGTGCCGGGTTTGAGCACTTTGACCGCGACCGACTCCCCGCTTTTGAGCCGCGCCCTGTAGACCTGCCCCAGCGAAGCGGAGGCGATGAGTTCGGGCTCGCCCTCGAAAATCTCGTCGATATCTTTTCCAAACGCCTCGACGAACCGAAAGCGGATCTTTTCGATAGGAACCGAAGGCGCCCGGTCCTGGAGCTTGGAAAATTCATCGGCCAGTTCCAAAGGGATGAGATCGGGACGCATGGAGAGAACCTGGGCCATCTTGATATAGGTCGGTCCGAGCTCTTCGACCGTTTTGCGAATACGCTCGCTTCGGCTGAGTTTGAGCTCCTCGCGAGTCTTCGACGGAATGGAGAATTCGAGATATTTCTCCACTCCCATCATCTTCACGACGTCGTGAAAACCGTTTCTTATCAAGACAGCGGCGATCTCCCGGGTGCGTTCGATCTGGCGAAGGGTATCGAACATCACCGCTACGATCGAAGCTTTTCGATTTCGTGTTTGAGCGCGGTGATTTCGCGTCTGAGCGAAGCTATATCCTCCTTGGTCGCAAGGCCGAGCTCCTTGAGCTGTCTATGAATCTCGTCACGAATGGCCCGATCCGTCTGTTTCGCCCGCTCCTGGGCCTCTTTTTTCAACTCTTCAAGCATTTTATTCCCCTCCTCTTTGCTGATATCTCCCTGTTTTATCGCCTCTTCGACGAGACCCTCCATCTTCTCTTTGGCGATCAGCATCGTTCCTAGTCCCATTTTGACGATATCGTCAAGGCTCACTTTTTCCACAACCTTCTCCTTTCGTTTTTCATTGTATATAGAGAATCAGTCGTTTTCCGACTCTCTCGATAGCAGTATACCAACACCTGAACCTCTCGCGCAAGTAAGGGTGGACTTGACTCTTGCACCCGGCGGCATATTACGCCTCTTCATCCTTGAGCGACTTTTTCGCTCCTTCCACCATACCTGTAAAAGCACCTTTTGCAACTTTTATCATCCGCCTGGCAAGTATCTCCGCCTCCTCTTTGGCCTCATCCAGGAGCGCCTTGGCTTTCTCTTCGGCTCTCTCTTTCAGTGTAAAAGCGGCTTCTTTGCCGCGCTCCTTCAGCGCTTCGGCCGCTTCCAGCGCCGCCTCTTTGGCCTCTTCGAAAATCTGTTTCGTCTCAGCCTTCAGCGCTTCGATCTGATCGGCCACGGCCTTTTTGGCGGCGTCGCCCAGTTCGTCCGCCTTTTGCGGAATCGCATCGAGCGCCTCGGTGAAGGCGTCGTAAAGCTTCTCCATATCCTCTTTGGTCTGGCGGATATCCTCTTCCACGAAGGTTTTCGCCTCGTTGCGGACTTCCCGGATCGCAGCTTTGGTCTCTTCGATTTTTACCAATACCGCTTTCTGGGCGCCTTCGATGGCACCTCTGGCGGTCTCTTCGAGCTTCTCGTCCGCCTCCTGAGCCGCTTCCATCGCCGCGACGATCGCCGCTTCGGTCACCTCTTTGACCTTTTGCGCATCGGCGTGCCCTTCGTTCAAAGCGTTTTCGATCGCCTCTTCCACGATATCGGCAACCTTGCGCTCGACATCTTCGGACTCCTTGATAGCCATCTCCACGCTCTTTTTGACCGTCATCTCCATCAGCCCGATCATCTGCGCGCTTTTGAGTTTGAGATCGGTTACCGTCTCTTCGATGCGCGCTTTGGTCTCTTCACTGAAAGCTTCGGCCGCCTCCTTTGCGCCCTCGATCGCCTCTTCAAGTGTCTTGGCCACCTCCACCCGCTTCTCTTCGAGCCGGTATTTCAACGCCAGCATCTCTTTTTCGAGGGCTTTTGCGGCCTCTTTCGCCTCCTCTTTGACGCCCTCGACCGCGCCTTTTACCGCCGCTTCGACAAGCTCTTTCTCTTTGGCGCCCAGCGCTTCGAGCTCTTTGAGGGCCGCCGTAACGGCCTCTTTGGCGATCTCGCGGCTTCGCGCAACTCCCTCGCCGATCTCCCGCTTCGCCTTCGCAGCGGCGCTCTTTGTGATCTGCTCTACTCTTTTGGCGGTCAGCTCTCCCGCCTCCTTGGCCTTTTTCAGCTCTCGGCCGATCTCTTCTTTCATGGTTTCCAGCATTTCAATTCTCCTTTTAATTTGAAGTTATTTGTATTTTAGCACTTTTTTAGTGCACAGTCTGCGACACAGGTAGCGTTGTCGCCATCCCGGCCGCGCTGTCAATCCTCCTTTAGCAAAGTACCCATATTCCCGAATCTTGTAAATTTTTGCTTGACCCACATGACGATATAGAACAAAAACGGTATGAAAAGCACCCCAATCAGCGTCGCGGCAACCATACCGAAGACAACGGAAGTTCCCAGGATATGCCTGCTGTTCGCCCCGGCCCCGCTGCTCAAAACGAGCGGCAACGTTCCCAGAATGAACGCGAAAGAGGTCATGATGATCGGTCTGAATCTCAGTCGTGCCGCTTCGAGTGTCGCATCCATCAAGGTGTAACCTTTTTTCAGTCTCTCGACCGCAAATTCCACGATCAAAATAGCATTTTTGGCGCTGAGCCCTATCAATGTGATCAGCGCCACCTGGTAGTAGATATCCGCTTCAAGGTGCATGAATTTGAGCAAATAGATCCCCCCCGCCGCTCCAAAGAGAGCGAACGGCACGGAAAGCAGCACCGATATGGGGATGCTCCAGCTCTCGTAGAGTGCCGCAAGAATCAAGAAGACGAAAATCATCGCATAGACCATGGTGTAGTTGCTCGAATTTTTCAGCTTGTCTTCCTGGTAGGACGTTCCGGCCCACGAGAGCGTGTAGCCGCTTTTGGGCAGGACTTTGGCGCTTATCTCCCTGATGGCTTCCATCGCGTCTCCCGAGGTGTATCCCGGCGTCGCAGTTCCTGTGACAT
>Ga0256842_1001517_pt1 | contig 18371 bp, 15 predicted proteins | sample 4559240metaG_FD_185973 | JGI IMG/M metagenome (GOLD analysis project Ga0256842, IMG submission 185973) | Hydrothermal vent microbial communities from Guaymas Basin, Mexico - 4559-240 | ecosystem: Environmental > Aquatic > Marine > Hydrothermal vents | place: Mexico: Guaymas Basin | collected...
TGAAATAGATGCGGTTTTGAAACTCGATGTATTTGCGAAAAAGGGTTTCGCTCTTTTCTTTGCGACTCTTGTCGTTTTTGCCTTCGAGGGCGCTGGTCACCTGATTGGAGAAAACGAGGATCATGGCTCGATAGGCCAGCAGCAGCGTGGCCATCTGGAAATAGACGGTGCGAATGTGACGATCGAGAACATTTCGGGCGAAGTCGTTGTTTTTGCTAAGGAGCATGAAGCTGTAGCGGGTGACGCCAAAGAGGGTACCGTAGTCACTCCAGCGGGGGTAGGTGGCTTTTTGGAGGAGGGTTTGAAGTATATGGCGGTTCTGGCAGGTCGAGTTGCCGCCATCGACGAAAATATAGCGATGCCACTCCTGGCTGGTTTCATAAGCGTACTGCCCGTTTTTTTCGTTGTAGTCGGTCAGCTCATCGGCGATGCAGTCGTTCATATAGTGGCACATAAGATACATCCTGTCGTCGATGAGAGGGATGCAGTCGTTTTTTTCGTAAGCGTCGCCGAGAAGTTTTTCGATGAAAAGGGGAAACCGATGGGGTTGATTGGAGATTTTTTCCATGTCGCGGTAGTGATCGAAGCTCTCTCGTATCGGTTTTTCGCCCTCCAGAGCGAGAGCAAGCGAGCAGGCCAAAAGCTCGTCGATGGTGTTTTCGACCAGTCCGTCGCCCAGAAACTGGGGAAAGAGACGGCGGCCGAAGTCGTTGATGCGCAGGATGTCCTCGAAGCCGTCGTAACGGTGGTTGATTAGATGAAACGAGAGAATCCCCACGCCGTTTTCAAAGTGGCGCAGGGCGATGCCGTCGAGTTCGAGGCGATAGGTTTGGTTTTGGACTTCGATGATATATTCGCCTTTTTGGTTTTCGTACTCGAAGTAGCGGGAGATGCCTTCGCCTTTTTTGTTATTGAAAAGTAGCGGGCGCACGAAGGGGTGGAAGTAGGTGGTTTCATTGTAACGGAGAGCCGCTTCTTTGCCTTCGATGGCGAATGGAATCTCTCTCCACCTTTCGTTTGGATTCAGTGTGTTCTCATTGGTGACGAAAGGTAGCATGAAGATGTGGTAGCTGTGCATTGCCTTTTCCTCGTGTGTTTCGATAATGGCATCGATGGCCTCTTTGGGAGTATGCTCTTTGAAATACTCTTTGGTCAAGCCAAAATAGCCCAACGGATTTCCTCCGTAGTAAGCGGTTCCTTTATCGACCGCCTCCTTGAAACGGCCGATCAGTTTCGTTATGGTGCCGCCATAAAACGAAAGCGTCGGTTCGTCGGGATCGATGACGATGGCTGGAAGCTTTTTTTGATAGAAGAGCAGATCGACGAGGGGAGAGATATGCTTCAGGCGTGTTTCTACAGTCCACACCCCTTTTTCCAGGCGGGCGGTTTTGGCATCGAGAATGGCTTGCTCTATTTCCCCTTCCGTCACGCCCTGGGCTTTCATGTCGGCTTCACGGATTTTTGCGATATCTTCAGGGGTGGCGCCCATGGCTTCGAGGGCCGGGATGTGCCCTTTGTCGTTGGCGGATACGAGCTGCTGCCAGCGATTGAGTTGGACGCCAAACATGTCGGCTACCTGCTCCAGAGCCGAAGGGCGGCACCATAGTTTGCCATGGTGATCGATGACGCGATAGTTTGAGGGCGGCTCGATGTCGTCAACGAGCTCGATACCTACGATTTCACCGTCAAAATCCAGAAGATCCCCGTAGTCGCTCAGCTTTGCGCCCCACTCGAGGTTTCGGTCGGCATAGAAGCATGCGCCTTCGGCCTCTTTTTCGTAGGGTTTGCAGCCTTGATTTTTCAGGAGCTTGCAAATCTCCTCCATTTCGAGGTCGCAACCTCCAAGCAGGAAAAGAGTTTTTCTCATCTTGGCTCCATAATGATATTTTTCAAGAGACGTCCTTTGGTTAAACCGATGATATTGAAAACATAATCAATAACAGGAAAATTCAGATATACCCAAGTTGAAACCGATGATTATACACAATTTCGACGAATGCATATCTTCGCCAAAGAGATAAAAAGATAAAAGAGGTCGGGGCTTGAATTTTATGCCCAACAGAAAAATTCCAGCGGAATTGACAGACGAGGAGCTGCGCCACCGGCATTTACTCGATGGCTGCAGGAGAATGAGCATGGGCGAAGTCCATATGCTCATGGACGCGCTGGGGAAAGAGTGGGCGGAATTTCTGATCGTCAATATCGTACGAAACGGTTTTTTGGATGAAATGATAGTCCTCTATCTCCGGGACGACAGGGTCGAAGAGGCGACGGAGGGTGTGGAAAAAATGAAAGATTTCGGCATCATTAGAAGCAAGGTGGTGGAGCTTGCCGGAAAATTCGATCTTACGCTCCCCGAACTGTTGAAACTGAAGAGAAAGCTGCTGGAGTTTTTATGACTTTTCCAACGCAGGCATCGGTGCCCGATGGCGTGGAAGGGTTGAAAAACCGCCTTTTTACGTGACATTCCCGACTCGTCGGGTTATGAGGCCGATCGTTATGGGTTGAGGTATTTTTTTATATCTTTTTCGATCGTTTCCTCCAGCCATTTAGGCTCCAGCACCCGTAGATAGGGCAGCCACTGCTTGATCGTCGGCACGATCTCCATCTCATGGGTGATCGTCACCACTACTTCCAAGCTTCCGTCGGCATCTTTGCCCTCGATGCGCTGAGTCGGCGCGAGCGGCTTTCTCTCGAAATACTTCGCCACCGACCCGTCGATGAAGAGCCGCACCTCGAAAGGCTTGGTGTCGGGGTCGAACCAGATGCTCAGAGCTTTGGCGATGGCGCCGTCGATATCCTTGGGTGGTGTGAAGATCTCTTCGTCCAGGCGGATTTTCGAGCAGTGTCTAAGCAGGTATTTCTTTACGACGTCGTTGCGGGCATCCATGGCCAGGACATACCAGTAGCCCTGGAAGTTGACGATCTTCAGCGGCTTGATATCGATATCGTAGCTGCCTTTGTCCATCCGGTAGCGACAGTGGACCAAGCGGCACTTTTTGATCGCCTTTTCGAACTTCACCGCCTTGGCCAGCATCGTGTCCAGCGATTCGGTCGGGAGGTGGAAGTAGTAGGGGTTGGCCGCCTGGGCTTTGAGTTTCCTGAGTACCCGGTGGGCTTTGGTGTGGAACTCGCCCCCCTGCTTTTCGCTCAGTTTATCGAGCATCTCCAGCACGGCCAGCTCCTCGGCACTCAGCGCTCTCTCTTCGCTTTCCCGCCAGGCGAGCATCATCTTTTCGCCCGATTTTCTGATGGGTGTGTCGATCAGTCTTTCGTTGATGTCCCGCTGGATCGTCCGGATGGAGACCTGGCACTCCTGCGCCAGCTCTTTCATCGAGAGGATCTCCCCCGCGTAGAGTCGGGAGAGAATCATGGCGAGACGGTCGGTCGTGTTTTTGTAGAGTTCTCGCCGTCTCTGCTTTGTAGTCGTCTGCTCTTTATGAAAAGGAAGCGCCATAGCTCACCCTTTTTTCTCTTAATTGTAACGATTCTACCTTAAACAGCGACACGACGTTGTCATGATGGCACGGTAGGATAACGCTACTGAATAAGGAGGCCACGATGCGAAAACAAAACCGAAACCGGGCTTTTACGCTGGAGACGCCCGAAACCCCCATGATCAGAAAGATCGTCGCCACGCTGCTGCTGCGCTTCAACGCCCTACCCAGGTTCGTGAACGAACACGGCTTCTACCGAGATTCGCTGGCCCAACTTCTGGGGGTGGCCCATCTGGAAGAGGATGTTCTGGAGGATCGCCGCGAAGTGATCGAGGCGGTGCGAGCCGTATGTGTACAGACGCTGAAAGAGCCCGCCGACTATCCCGAAACCCTGGAAGCCAATCTGGCCCGCCTGCGCCGTATCGTGGATCTGAAGGATCTGGAGGCCGACCTGCTGCGATTCACCATTTTGCTCCACTACAGCCCGGAGCTCGACGATCTCTTCGATCTCTTCGAACCGCTTCATACCGCCAGGGCCCAGATGCTGCTGGCTGGCGTGCTGGATGCCGACTACAGGTCTATCGGTCGCATCCTCTCGCCCCGGGGCACGCTGGCTAGGTCTGGACTGCTCGGTGTCGATCGCAACTTCGGCGGCAACTCCATGCGCAGCAAGCTCGATCTGCTCTCCAGCGGATTCGCCGACATGATGATGAGCTATGAGGGGGAGGATCTGTACGAGATCTTCAAAGAGGCGGTGCGCCGGGTCTCGGCACCCTCTTTGAACCTGGAGGATTTCAGCCACATGGCCAAAGAGCGCTCCTTGATGCTTCGTTATATGCAAAAGGCGGCAGCCACCCGGAAAGCGGGTGCCCACATCCTGATCTACGGCCCTCCGGGCACCGGCAAGACCGAATGGGTCAAAACCATGGCCGCTGCGATGGATCTGCGTCTTTTCGAGATCAGCTACGCCGACGAGGATGACGAGCCCCTGAACGGCCGAAACCGCATCAACGCCTTCAAGAGTGCCCAGTACCTCTTCGGCGGTAAAAGGGTGATGCTGATGTTCGACGAGATCGAGGATATCTTCGAGGAGACCAATCCGATTTCGTCACTCTTCGGCCAAAAGCCCACCCCGAGCCGCAAAGGGTGGTTCAACCGCATTCTCGAAAACGCCCCGGTTCCCACGGTCTGGATATCCAACTCCATCGCCATGATGGACGAAGCGATGCTGCGCCGTTTCGATCTGGTGGTACATATGCCCGTACCCCCACAGAGCAAGCGGCTGCAGATCGCCAAAGAGGCGTTCGGGAAACGGGTGAAGGAGCCGGCCCTTCGGGCCATGGCCGAGCATCCCGCCGCCGCTCCGGCCGTGCTCTCCCGTGCCGCCGAGGTACTGGCGCTGATCGACCCCGATAAAAAGGAGGCCGATACCTATGCCCTTACCATCGTATCGGCCACACTCGAAGCCCAGGGGTACCGCCCGCTCAAAAAGGCGACCCGGATAGTCACCGGTGCCTACGACCCGAAGCTGGTCAATTGTGACGCCGATCTGGCCACCATCGCCGATGGGATCGCCCGAAATCCCTCCGCACGTCTTTGCCTCTACGGACCTCCCGGAGCGGGCAAGAGCGCCTTCGGAAAATGGCTGGCTGGGAAACTCGACCGTCCGTGCCTGATCAAAAAGGGAAGCGACCTGCTCAGTATGTGGGTCGGTGGAACGGAAGCCAACATTGCCGCCGCCTTCGACGAGGCTGAGCGGGAAAATGCCGTACTGGTTTTCGACGAGATCGACGGCTTCTTGCAGGATCGCCGCGAAGCGCAGCGCAGCTGGGAAGTGACCCAGGTCAACGAGCTGCTCACGCAAATGGAGGCGTTCGAGGGAGTTTTCGTGGCCACCACCAACCTGATGGAAAATCTCGACCCCGCCAGCCTGCGGCGGTTCGACCTGAAGCTTCGCTTCGGCTACCTGCGACCCACCCAGGCGGCGGCGATGTTCGCGAGCACCTGCGGGCAGTTGAGCCTGAACGGCGAAAAAGAGGGGTTGCGCATCGTCAAGTCGCTGCGCACCCTCACCCCCGGCGACTTCGCCGCCGTCGTACGCCAAAGCCGCTTCCGACCGCTTGCAAACGCCCTGGAGCTGGCGGAGAGACTGGCGGAGGAGTGTGCCGTAAAAGAGGAGTCTCCTTCCAGAACCGTGGGCTTTTCTCCAAAACGAAGATAAGAGGAGGGCAAACCCTATGCTTCGACTGACAAATGATTTCACCATCACTGCCATCAAAAGACACAAAGGGCATCCTCTTTTTTGGAAAAACAGGGAAGTCGCCTATCATTTTCGCTACAAGCACTACCGGTTGTTTCTGCATATAGAAATCGAGCCTGTCGGGATCACCGAAGAGGACAACATCGTCATATCGAGTTTCGGTTATTCGCTCGATATCGATCGCTGGAACGACAAAGAGAAAAAATGGGAATTTCTCTCAGATTTCGACCCGGAAGATGGGCAATCGACCCGCAAATATCTCGACGATTCCCGCGCCAGGGGGATCGTTTTTGCGTTTGTCAAACGGTATGTCGATAAATTCTTGCATCTGAATCGGCCCGCCATCATCATTCGTGGCGCAATGAATGATGAAAAGATTGCTTCGAGAAGGTACAAGGAACTCGACGATATTTTCCAAAAATACTACTTCAAAAAAGTTTACGATGTACAAAATCACGAAACGCTCTATTCGCTTTGCGGCAACTACGGCGAAAAAGGGAACAAAGAGATATGGGTCTATGTCAAAAAAGCGTGGTATTTCGATCAGGTGCACCGCGTGCTTCCCGTCGAATAATTGTTGAAAGGTATGATATGGGTATTGAACATCTGGATTCCATGTTTTTGGAAGTATTTAGTGAAGAAGAGCTTGAAAAAATCATTGAAAAAGTCGCTTTTTTTGGCAGGGAGTGGCTTTTGTTCGTGGGTGAGACGGGGGTTTTTGAAGTGACGCTATCAAACGGTAAAATCAAGATCGAATGGCTAAGCTGCAACGAAGAAGGAGATCGGCTCATGGTAAAAGAGGATTTTTTGAAAATGCTGGAGCATTTCAAAAAACAACCGATAGTTTGTATCAATGTTGATGCTTAGCGGAAAGAGGCAAAGATGATATTTTTACTGGCAAGCCGAAAACTCTACGACAAACCGGAACTGATCGAACGGTTCTGGCCACGTATTGAAGCTTTTTTGCAAGAGCACATTGAGCCAAACGAACCGATTTTGATGGGAAACTTTCTGACTGGCCCGTTGCGCGAACGCCTGCAAAGCGAGGGCTATATGCTCAAAATCCAGCCCCAGGCCCGGCACAGTCTGGCCAACCACAACAAGAAGCTCATCAGAGAAAATGACCCTATTTTGCTAATTCGCGTGGATGGTTCCAGCGGGATGGGCGAATTTGCCGCCTACGCCAAAGAGCGGGGCAAGTCTGTGTATATGCTGGAGCTTGATAGCGACGAGTCTGCAGAATCGATGGATGATGGAAACCTCAAAAGAGAGAACCATGCCATGAACAAAAATGAAGAACTTGATAGTGTTGGAAAATTTTCTATACATGAATTTTTACAAAAACCTCTCTTTATACCGGAATACCAGCGCCCGTATGCCTGGAGCAGGGAACAGGTGGAGGCTTTGCTGGACGATCTGTACGAGGCTTTCGAAAAGGAGCAGAAAAAATACCTGGTCGGCAACATGATTTTGCATAAAAATGACGAAGAAGAAAAGTACAACATCGTCGACGGCCAGCAAAGATGCGTGACCTTTTATCTGATTTTCAGAGCTTTGGTCAAGAATAAGGGTTTGCTGAATGGTGTCGAACTTTCCGTCCTCTCGGCCAAAGCGTTAAATGAGAACCGAAAACATATTGAAAATTTCCTCTCCAAGCTTGGTGAAATGGAAAAAAGGAGTTTTCATGAATATTTAGAGAAAAATGTCGTGGTCACCTATACAGTGGCCGACACGCTGGACGAGGCGTTTTTTTACTTCGACTCCCAAAACACGCGTGGAAAGGCACTGGCCAGAAAAGATCTGCTCAAAGTGCACCATTTCCGCTATCTGCCACACGACGACCGCTTGCGGCGTAAAATCATCACGACATGGGAGGCGATGGAGTTTGACGGTGAAGGGGAAAACCGCAAAGACCGTATCGAAGAGCTGCTAAAATCATATCTTGGCATCGCCCGAAAGGCGGTGCGCGGCGAATTGAGTGGAAACGATTTGAAACATCTCGATGTTTTCAAGGAGTTTGAAGCCTGGGGGCAAAGTCAAAAGCTCAACCGCTACAACCAGCCGCCCCTTTTCGAGTCGTTCGACTACGATATTTTTGAAAACAGACTCCAACTGGTGACCAGGCCTGCCAGGTTCATGGGTCCTTACCAGTTGGCCGACGGTGATTGTTACCTGCCTTTTGAAATCACCCAGTCCATCGACGGGGGCGAGAATTTCTTTTACTACCTCTTAAAATACATGCGCCTAAAAGAAATGCTGGATAAAATCCCGGCCTTTACGATGCTCGACAGCGCCACCGGAACGGGCAACGGCTATTTGAATACCGTCTATAAAAGCGCGTTGATGTTTTACTATGACAAATTTGGCGGCGAGGAGATGGAGGAGTTTGCCTATCTGCTTTATTTCATGATGGCCTACATGCGCATCAAAAGATTTAATGTGGATACCAGCAGAAGCGGACGCTTGGATGACAGAGGCGTCGTCAAGTTTCAATGGGATGAAAATAATCTTTTCGACCCGTTTCGACAGATCTATCTCACATACGACCACTCCCATCTTTGTGGCGCCATGAGGCGGTATGGCAAATTCAACTTTTCCGATGATGAGTTGAAAAAAACGAGTAATCTCAAAGGCGCGGCCAAGGAGTTCGTCTGGGCCCAAGGCATCGACAGAGAAAAAGCGAAAGCGTACTACGCCAAGATCAGCAAAAGCGTCACATGGGAGGAGAAAAAAAATGATTGAAGAATTGAAATGGGAAGAGTTATCCAAAGAGAAAGAAAAATTTCACTTTGTCATTCCGATGTACCAGCGCCGTTATGCCTGGGAGCGCAAAGAGGTGCGCCAGTTGCTCAAAGACCTGGATGAGTGGAGCGATAAAGAAGAGTATTTCATCGGCAACATTGTGGTGGAAGAAATTGACGGCAAACTCAATGTCATTGACGGCCAGCAGCGGCTGACGACCCTCTACCTGATGGCCGCGACGGTTGGAGAGCCACCTTTTGAGCTTGACTATGCCGTGAGAGATAGCGACAGGGAGTTTTTGAAAGAGCTTAAATCGCTTGAAATGAAAGAGAAAGAGATTCAAAAGCTTGGGAAAAGCACGAAAGCCGACCCGATCTTCGAGGAGAATATCGACGAGATTTTCAGGTTTGAGACTGTTAATATCACCACCCTTTTGGAAAAGGTTAAATTCACCCTCACAAGCCTGAAGTCCGACGATCTGGATGTGGCCAAATACTTCGAGGTAATGAACAACCGCGGCAAACAGCTGGAAAAACACGAAATCCTCAAGTCCTACTTTTTGAACGACACATCAGAAGACGACCGCTGGGACGAGGAAAAATCGGCCTATGCCGTGATTTGGGACTACTGCTCCCGCATGGAGACCTTTTTTGAGGATTTTATCGTGACCTACGAAAGGAGAGAAAAAGAGAAAGATAAAAAAATCGTTGATGTTCGCAAACAGATAATAGATGTATTTGATGGCAAGAAAAATTTTGCAAACCTTTTGAAACAAAATGGCAATGAAAACGACAACAATCCTTTTGGAAGAAAATCGATTGAAGATTTGTTAGATGAAAAAAATCCAGAATCGGAAAGCTCCAGGGAAGGGGTGGATACGCACCAGACCCCTTTGAAATTCTCCTATTTTTTGCTTCATGTTCTTGATATTTGGCTGCATAAGAAGAAATGTGACAAGAAAGTTCTCTACAACGACGCGAAACTGCTGGATCAATTTATAGATATAGGGTCTCTAGATGTTAAAAACATGTCGATAGAAGACAAGAAAGCGTTCATCCACTTTCTTTTCAAGTGCCGAATACTGTACGACTATTACATTTTCCATCGTGACGATAAAAAAGTGCCGGTTTTACGGCGTATTGTTTCTAAAGACGAAAAATGGATTAAAGAACAGAATGTTGATTTGGAGCTTTTGAACATCCAGCTTCTTTTCAGCCTGAGCGCAGATTTTCATACACAGGAGTGGATCGCGCCGGTTTTGAGCTTTTTGCTCGAAAAATCCGATAGTACAATCTTTGGCCATTACGATACGTTGAGAGAGTTTCTGGAAAAGCTGGATGACGCCCTTGCCGCCAAGCGATTGGAAAATGGGAAACTGAAAGAAATTTACCAACAAGCCATTCTAGAGAAAAACCTGAACAATAAAGTGAACGAACTCGACAAAGAGAAAGTTACAGAAAAAGTCAATCAAGGCGTTGCGACGGAGAACTACTGGTTCTACCGGCTCGATTACAAGCTTTGGAAAGCTTTTGAACATCGAAATGAAGAGGGTAATCCCTGGAAAGGTATCGAGTTAAAAAAAGTGTCGGCGAAAAAAGAGATGATCGAAACGTTCTATCTCAAAAACCTCAATTCCGTCGAGCATATCTACCCCCAAACCCCCACCGACGAGTGTGAGGAGAATTGGCAAAAAGATAAGAAGTGTTTGGATAGCTTTGGCAACCTTGCCCTGATTTCAAAACATATGAACTCAAAGCTCTCCAACCAGTGTTTCGAGAAAAAAAGTGTGGATGTTAAAAACCAGATAGAAAAAAGCACCGTCGAATCGCTCAAACTGCTTTTGGTCTTTGCGAAATATGATAAGTGGACGGCTGAAAATTGCGAGAAACATCAAAATGAAATGGTTGGCCTGCTTCAAAAGCCCCATCATGCGGCAGGGTCTTGAAACAGGGTCTTCAAACATTTGCAGACACGACACAGTGTTGTCATAAAGTAATGGTACTCTTTTAACCAAAAAAACGCGAAAGAGAGAAGATGAGATGCTTTGCCCGACGAACCGGGTCGATAAATAATTGGACAAAAGGGCAGGACAAAAGGGGACAAGGGGACAAAAGGGGCCATTTGACCCCTTGGACTCGACGAAGCAGGCGGAAATAGTGTTATTGTTATCATTTGACCCCTTGGGCTTTTGTTGATTGAACTGAGCTAAAAGGGCCAAGTGGCCCCTTGGGCTTGGGCTTAAAACAGACTTAGGATCTGGTGCCGCAAGGCATGGAGCCTCAAGTCCCCTCGTCCGCACCACTTCAAGCCCCTAAACAATACACTTTCAAACTCTCATTCTTAAAATTTGTGCACTTTAAATTCGAATTGGCGTTATAAGGCTATAATATTCCGACAGCGATATAAAATCAAATCCAAAAGGTAATCGATGCATTATAGTGACATTCTGATCATAGGCGGTGGACCCGCAGCTATGGTAGCGGCCGGAACTGCTCGGCAATACTATCCCGAAAAGAGCGTAACCGTTTTGAAAAAGACGAAAGACTCCCTGGTTCCTTGCGGCATTCCCTACGTTTTTGGGCCTCTCCTTCAGTCGGTGGAGGACGATATGATTCCATGTGGTGAAATGGCGGCCAAAATGGGGACGACGTTGATTGTGGAAGAGGTCGTGGATATCGATTTCGAAGCCAAAAGCGTCATGGGAAAAAGTGGTGAAACATACGGATACGACAAGCTGATTATAGCCACCGGATCGGTTCCCAAAATCCCTCACCAGATTGAAAACCACGATGCCGACGGTGTGTTTTTCGTTCCAAAAGACCCCGACTATATCCGCCGAATGCACGAAGCGGTCGAAAAGATGAAAAAGATCGTGGTGGTGGGAACCGGTTTTATCGGAATCGAGATAGCCAATGAGCTTTGCGACGCCGGCAAGGATGTGGCACTGGTGGGGTCTCGCCTTTTGAAACACTCTTTCGATTCGGAAATGAGCGCCTTTATGGAGGAGATCGTCAAACGAAAAGGTATCCGCCACTACCTCGATCGGCGTACATGCAAGATAGAGACGGACAAAAATGGGCGAGCGGTCGGCGTGCTGTTTGAAGATGGCGAAAAAGTGGCCTGTGACGGGGTGATTCTGGCGACCGGATACCGGCCAAATACGGAACTCGCCAGGCGAACTGGGCTTTCGATGCGCCAATTCGACACGATCTATGTGGATGAATATATGCGCACCACTCGCCCGGATGTATTCGCTGTCGGCGACTGTGCGGAAAAACGCCACTTCATCACCAAGCGCGGCATTCCGGTAATGCTCGCCTCCACCGCGACGGCCGAAGCCCGTATCGCGGTCACTAATCTCTACAGCATCAATCTCGTCAAATCCTTCTCCGGCACGATCGCGATCTTTTCCACCGTTATCGGCGATACCTGTTTCGGCTCGGCCGGGATCACCGAAGAGGATGCCAAAAAAGAGAAAATCTCCATTCTCTCCTCCTTCGTCACGGTTCCCGACAAGCATCCTGCCCGACTTCCCGGGAGTCACAAGCAGGCTCTCAAGCTGACCGCAAGCCGATCCACGGGGCAGGTCATCGGCGCTCAGGTGGTGGGTGGTATCGACATCGGAGAGATGATCAACATGCTGGGCACTATCATTGAAAACCGTATGACCGTATTCGATCTGCTTGGGCTGCAAGTGGCAACCCATCCTTTGTTGACATCGGCACCCACTACATACCCTATCGTTGTGGCGGCGCAGAATATTGCCAGTCGATTCATCGGTGAAAAGGGACAGTGAGGTCTATCCAAGGATCCTTACGAAGGAGAGGACCAGGGCTGGTTCGCCGCCCTCGTCGGCTCTTCAATCTTCGAACATGGAGTCGTCGGTACTGTTGATATCGAAAGTGGTTACAGCAGTTTCGTTGGTATCCAGATCACGAACGACTACCCTCCATACCCCTTTTGCGCGTCCGGGAAGAAAACGGTAGTCATATACCGAGCCGTAGAGAGGCGGTATTTTGAAATGGCGGATGCGGTCGTCTTCGGGCGAACGGGGGGATATCCAGTGAAAAAGCACCTCTTTTCCGGATGGATTGTCGGACCGGTCGAGATAGTATGTACAATAGATCTTTTCATTCTCTATATTACATTGCACTTTTGCCGCCATCGCCGCCACTGCACAAAAAAGAGGCAATAAGATTAAATTTCGTTTCATACCCGTTATCATAGCAGATTTCCATGGATCGTCGCAACGATCCTCCTGCTGCCGCCGTGATGGCGCGCTTCGATCAGATAGATTCCCTGCCATATGCCAAGCGCTACTCTCTTGTCGCTTATGGGAATCGTGATCTGGCATCCAAAGATCATCGATTTCAGATGCGCCGGCATATCTTCGGGTCCTTCGAGGGTGTGCCGGAACTTTTCATAGCCATCCGGGATCAGTGTGTCGATGAATGTTTCGGTATCCAGCCTCACATCGGGATCGGCATTTTCATTGATGGAGAGTGCGGCGCTGGTGTGCTGCAAAAAAAGATGCAACAGTCCGGATTCGTATCGTGTGATCGAAGGCAAATGCGAGAGTATCTCGTCCGTCACCAGGTGTACGCCGCGCGGTTTCGGGGTCAGCTCCAGATTTACCTGCTCCATCTGCATCATGAGATTATCCGAATATGAACTTGATAACTTTTTTGACGACGCAGCTCTCCTCGTTTTCGTTCTCTTCGTTCTCGATAGAAGTCTCCACGCTTTTGCGCATTACCGCCGAATCGCCGATATAGCCTATACGCTCCTTGGCTTTTGCGAGGGCTTCGCTTTCGCTGGCGGCCATCGTCAGAAGCACGGCCATCCTTCGCCCTTCGTGGCTTTCGGGCTTTCCGAATATGCGTACGAACGAATCGGACATGAAGGCTTTGTGGTCCACATGCACGACGGGTGTAACGCTTTCATGTTTCGCTTTGTAAGCAGCGCTCGCGCCAGGCGTAAAAAAGGTAAAATCGAGCGGAAGGCCAAGCACGGCGCGCAGATGCAGAGCAAATTCGCTCTGGCTCTGGGTGATCAATGTCACCATTCCCGTATCGTGCGGGCGTGGGCTCACTTCGGAAAAATAGACCTCGTCACCCTTGACGAAAAGCTCCACTCCGAATATCCCGCGTCCACCCAGTCCGTCGGTTATTTTCTTGGCGATCTCCTGCGCCTTTTCGAGCGCTTCGGGTGTCATGAACGCCGGCTGCCAGCTGAATATATAATCGCCATCTTTTTGCTCGTGGCCGATCGGCTCGCAAAAAAGAGTCTGCTTTTCGTGGCGCGCGGTAAGAAGGGTGATTTCATAATCGAACGACACGAACTCTTCGACGATCAATTCACTAGAATCGCCCCTTGCCTTCTTGGCGATCTCCCACGCCTTCTGGATATCCTCTTCGCTTTCGACGATGCTTTGGCCATGTCCTGAAGAGCTCATGACGGGTTTGACGACACATGGAAACCCGAGCGCTTCGGCCGCCTCCTTCAGCGCCTCGAAACTGGTAACGAAGCGATAGGCGCTGGTTTTTAGTCCCAGCTCTTCGGCTGCGAAACGGCGGATATTTTTCCTGTTCATCGTTTTGTTGACCGCTTCGGCGTTGGGGATAACGTGGTAGCCCTCCTTTTCGGCCGCAAAGAGCGCATCTATGCTGATCGCTTCGATTTCGGGAAGTATGTAGGAGGGGTTTACGCGGCGTATCAGGTCGAGCACCTCTTCGCTGTTTTGCATATCTATGACATGTGATTCGTGGGCTACCTGATGAGCGGGAGCGTTTGGATATCGATCTACGGCGATCACTTCAAGACCGAGGCGTTGGGCTTCGATCGCCACCTCTTTGCCTAGCTCGCCGCTTCCAAGGAGCATGATTTTGATCGAATTGGATTTCAATGGTGCCGGAAAATGCATATAGAATCCTTTTTTAACGGTATTGTATCATTCAATCGATTATAAAAAGCATGTCGTTTGGGATAAATGAAGAGAAAATGGAGTAGATAGGGCCCCAAAAGGGGCCTGCTGCTAGAGACGGGATTCGTATCTGCGCAGCATGAAAAGACGTTTGAGCAACTTCTTGCGCGCAGCGATTTTCTGCTTTTTGCGCTTTTCGGTCATTGGCTCATAGAAACGTCTTGCACGAGCTTCAGTGACGATCAAGTTACGATCGACCTGCTTTTTGAATCGGCGATATGCTTCATCGAAAGACTCGTTTTCACGTACGAGGATGCCAGGCATTCTGACATCACCCCCTTCCAGTTTGAATTTTGGAAGGAAATTATAGCATACTTTTGTTATGATATTTGTAAAGGAGCCAGTAATGCAAAAAGTATTCGATGACTGTAGTGAACTAGACCGCCGATGTTATGACAAATTTGCATTGAGCGAAGATATTCTGATGGAGCATGCCGCCAACGCGATGGCGCAATATATCCGAAACCTGGATCGTGCAGGAAGCAGTGTCTGTATCGTAGCGGGACCTGGAAACAACGGGGGCGACGGCATCGCTCTGGCCAGGCTTTTGCATGGAGATTTCGAAGTCTCGTTGGCGCTTCCATATGGAGCGGAATCGGTCATGGCTAAACAGCAGCTCAAAAGAGTTTTGACCCTGGGGCTGGATCCTGTGCGCACAGTGCCGCAAAAAGCCGATATCGTCGTAGATGCACTCTTTGGTGCCGGCCTTACAAGGCCTCTTGGTGAAAGCGGTATCGATATCGTCGATACGCTCAACCGTATGGACTCCTATAAGATCGCCTGCGATATTCCTACAGGCATCGATCCCGATGGCAACCCCAGCCCCATCGCCTTCTATGCAGATGTCACCATCACGATGGGAGCTTTGAAAAAATCGCTTCTAAGCGATCTGGCCAAGCCGTACGTAGGAAAAATCGAAGTGGCCGATCTTGGGGTAAGTCATATTTTTTATGAAGGTTATACCGAGACTTTCATGCTCGAAAAAAACGATTTCAATCCACCCAGCCGTACAAATGTGGCATCGCATAAAGGTCATTATGGCCATCTTGCCGTCGCTGCAGGCAAAAAGAGAGGGGCGGCGGTGCTTTGCGGCTGGGCGGCGTTGCGTTTTGGTGTGGGACTGGTCACTCTCGTTGGCAAAAAAGGGATCTCTCAGATGCCGAACTCTTTGATGCTGAGTGGCGAGCTGCCGGAGGCCGCGACCGCAGTGGCGCTGGGAATGGGAATGGGCCGTACATACGATCCCATATTCATGGAAAACGATCTGATCGAGCGAGACCTCGCAGTGCTGATGGACGCCGATATCTGCTATGTTCCGTGGGTAAAGACACTGCTCGAAAAATGTACAAAAACCGTTATAACCCCCCACCCGAAAGAGTTTGCGGCTCTTCTCTCCACATTGGGTATCGATGATGTCGAGGTATCCCAAATTCAAAAAGACCGATTTGGCTGGGCGCGGCGTTTCAGCGAACGATATCCCAATACCGTGCTGCTTCTAAAGGGAGCGAATCCCCTGATCGTGTATAAAGGGACCCTCTATATAAATCCACTTGGCACGCCGGTGCTGGCGCAGGCTGGCAGTGGAGACGTGCTAAGCGGCCTGATAGCGTCTCTTTTGGCACAAGGCCACACTCCGCTCAATGCGGCGATTCAGGGCTCGATCGCCCATGCGTTGCTGGCCCGCAATTACAAAGGGGCAGACTTCAGCGCCATGGCGGAAGATCTGATAGAAGGGATCCGATGGCTCACACGCTGAATCTTGTCGTGCTCTTCAGCGGCAAAGGGAGCAATCTCGAAACACTGATCGAGCGCTTTCATCGCAAAAAGATAGGCGAAAGGGAAGTTCGGGTATTCGCGGTGACAAATCGCCCGAATGCCGGCGGTATAGCCAGGGCGCGACATTACGGCATAGAGCCGATCGTCTTGGATCACACACTTTTTGCAAGCAGGGAAGAGTTCGATGAGATGCTGGCGGATACCGTCGCCTCTTTGCGGCCGGATCTGGTCGTCATGGCCGGCTTTATGCGCATACTGACACCACGATTTACCGAGCGCATCGAAGCGATCAATCTGCACCCGTCGCTGCTGCCGCTGTTTCGTGGAACAAGAGCGATCGAAAAGAGTTTTAAGAGTGGCATGAAAGTAGGGGGCGTCACCGTCCACCGCGTCACCGCAGAGCTCGATAGCGGCGAGATTTTGGATCAAGCCTGTGTAAAGATCGAGCCGATCGACACGATAGAGAGTTTCACCGAAAAGATCCATCGCGTAGAGCACACCCTGCTGCCAGATGTGGTAGAGAGGCTACTGAGCTCTCTTTAGTCGATTATCACCCCGCCACAAAACCTGATGCCTCCCAGCTTTGGTTCGCCCTGATAGACGATCTTGAAATTCATCTTTTCACGATTGTCCAGCGGTCGCTCGAAATGCACGCGCCCCGTTATCTCGTCTATCTGCATTTTGTTGCAAGGACTTTGAGGGTCGGTGCTGTAAAAGGAGATCCCTTTGTCCGATATGTCGAATATATAGACGTCATCTTTTATGCCGTTGTCGAGATACAGTTTCGCTCGCAGAGGGGGTGAAACGATCGTTCTTGGCATTTTCCGATTGTTGGTCACTGTCTCGAATCCATCGCTGAGTACCTTGAGCTCCGCACTCTCGTGAGATATCTGCTCCATGATGTTTTCAACTTCTTCGCTGCTTCGCAGGATCTTTTCGTTTTCTTCGGTCAGGCCCTCGAGCTGCGCCAAAATAGCGTTAAACGCTTCGCTTTCATGCTCGAACGCTTCGTTGAAGCGATGCATCGTCTCGATCGTCTGCGACTGTGTAGAGGCGATCTGCCCGAAATAGTCTCCTATCTGCACGCTGCTCTCCTGGAGTTGGACGAAGAATGATTCGGTCTGTGTGGCGCTTTTGACCACGCCTTCGATATTGCGCATCATGGAGTGGATGATGTTTCTGGTGTTTTGGGCATTTTCCATGGATACCTCGGCCAGCTCCCGCACTTTTTCGGATACGACCGCAAAACCGCGTCCGTGCTCTCCCGCCCGCGCCGCTTCTATGGCGGCATTCAGGGCTATCAGGTTGGTTTCATCCGCAATATCGGAAATCATATCTATCGTTTGGGACACATTGTTCGAAAAGCCTTTCAGCTCCTCGATCGCCTGAACCGTGCCGGCAAGCGCTTCGGCGGCCCGCTTCGTCTCTTTGTCGTTCTCTTCGAGTCTGTGTTGTCCCTCGTCGATCAGCTGTACCGAACGCTCCACCTGCGACAGCAGCGTCTCTATGCGAGTGCCCAGCTCTTCGTTCATCGATCCGATCTGCTCGAGACTCTGGACCACCTGCGCCACTTCGGCCGTCTGCGCGCGGACGCCGGCATTCGATTCGTTCAGCTTGACCAGCGCATACGATGCCTCGAACGCTACATTTTTCGACTGCATGACCACTTTTGCGATGACCGGCCTGAGAACATCCACCATCTGCCTCAGGTGCAAAAAGAGCTGATCGATTTCATTGCGGCTTTTTGGATCTACATGAAGATCCTCTCCCAAAATGTCGTCGATAACGAATTTTCCCTTTTCGACCCGTTTGAAGATTTCAAGCAGTTTGTCGAGCCGCCGCGCGATAAGCGATCTGAAAAGAATATGGATCACCAGCAGCACCACAGCGATAGTCACGAACCAGTTGGCGAAGGCGAATACAATATTCTCTTTGAGTGCCGTTTTGTAATCGTCCAGATCGATTCGAGCCGCCTCGATGGCGATGACATCGCCTGGTGTCCATGTGGGGTGGCACTGCTTGCAGCGTTTCTCGGCGATCATCGGTTTGGCTGTCATATAGTACTCTTTTCCATTCAGGCTTACATCTATATAGCGCTCTTTGACGTTTTTGTGCTTTTGGAAATAGTCGATCGTCTCGGCCTCGAAAGGGAGAGCCAGGTTTTTGGGATCGA
>Ga0256842_1001518_pt1 | contig 18370 bp, 16 predicted proteins | sample 4559240metaG_FD_185973 | JGI IMG/M metagenome (GOLD analysis project Ga0256842, IMG submission 185973) | Hydrothermal vent microbial communities from Guaymas Basin, Mexico - 4559-240 | ecosystem: Environmental > Aquatic > Marine > Hydrothermal vents | place: Mexico: Guaymas Basin | collected...
GTCGGTAGAATACTAAAAAAGAGTGATTTAGTAGTTTTAGAAACGACTGTGCCAGTTGGAACTACTGAAAACATTGTAAGAAGATGGCTTGAAGAGGAGAGCGGTTTGAGATTGGGTGAGTTCTACTTAGCATATTCTCCCGAGAGAATCATGACTGGCTACAGTATTTCAAGGTTGAGGGAGTTTCCAAAAGTCATAGGTGGTGTTGATGAGAAGAGTGGTCAAATAGCCTTTGAAGTTTACGGGCGATTTATACCCAACTTGCACTTAGTCTCATCTGCGAGGGTTGCTGAATTCATAAAGATAATAGAAGGTTGCTACAGAGATGTAAACATAGCTTTAGCAAATGAGTTGTTTAAAATAGCTGAAGAATTGGGCATAGATTTCTACGAAGCAAGGCAATACGCTAATCACGAATACTGCCATATACATCTGCCATCTACAGGAGTTGGTGGGCATTGTATTCCAATTTATCCATGGTTTTTAATAAAAGAAATGGAAAAAATAGAGAAATTCGACTACGCAAGATTGCTGAGAACTGCAAGAGAGATAAACGATGAAATGATAAGCTATTGGGCTGAAAGAATTGTTTTGGAGTGCTTAAAGGTTGACAAACCACTCAAAGATGTAAAGATCTGTATCAAAGGTATTACCTTCAGAAAGGGTGTTAAGGAACTGTACCACAGCAGAAATCTTGCATTAGCAAAGCTTTTAGCAGAAAAGGGATTGAATGTTGGAGTTTACGATGAGATGTTCAGCAAGGAAGAAGTAGAGGAGTTGGGATTAAAGTGGATGGAACCAAATAATGCCGATGTCGTGTTCGATCCGTTTGAATTGAAGATTACGAGGAGGTGAGAGCTTAAAGGCTGTTATTTTTGCCTTGATTTCCATGCTGTCCTTTGGACTCGTAGGCATCATTTACAAGATTGCTTTGAGTAGAATAGATTATATATCTCTGGTTTTCTTTGTATATCTATTTTCAACTATTTTGACTACTGTGATTTGGTTTACATCGGCTGATAAAAAGATAACTACAAGTGGCTTGCTTTTAACGTTCTTGGCTTCGGTGTTGGCTGTAGTTGGTATGCTCTCTTATGCTTACGCACTCAAATATGGTAAGGTCGTTATAGTAGTTCCGATACGCAATTTAGCCCTTCTAATTACAGTTGTATTGGCTGTAACAATTCTAAAAGAAGAGTTAAGCTTCGAAAAGGTCGTGGGTATAGTTTTAGCTGTGATTTCTTTAGTTTTGCTGAGCAAGTGATTTGAATCCGACAACACTTTTAAAGCGGTTGCAGATTAGCAATGTTAATGGAATTGGCAAGGAGAGTGGCAAAGAATACATTTTACAACGTTTCAGCTTTGATAATCGGTAACGTTTCTGGTTTATTCTTAACGATATTCCTTGCAAGAATCCATTGCATGCTCTTTAAAAAAAGATAGTGAATGACAGAGTGGAGATAGATACGATTATTATTATTCTGTAATACTGAGTAGGCTACTTTTTTCACTTTCAGTAGGACAACATATTTAAATATAACACAGACAACAGATGGTAAGAATGATAGCAATAGTTCTCGGCACACGTCCAGAAATAATCAAGATGAGTCCTGTGATAAGGGAATGCGAGAAAAAGGGATTAGATTATTTTATCTTGCATACAGGACAGCATTACTCTTACGAGATGGATAGAATATTTTTCGAAGAATTAGAATTACCTCAGCCCAAGTATAACTTAGATGTTGGATCTGGAACTCATGCGGAACAGACTGGTAGAATTATGATCGGAGTTGAGAAAGTTTTAATAAAAGAAAAACCTGATGTCGTTTTAGTGCAAGGGGATACGAATACGGTTTTGGCTGGAGCCTTAGCCGCCACAAAATTGCATATTAAGGTTGGACACGTTGAAGCTGGGCTCAGGTCTCACGATAGAAGAATGCCAGAAGAGATTAACAGAGTTTTAACTGACCACATCTCAGATTATCTATTTGCTCCGACTGAGAAGGCCAAGCAGAATTTGCTAAGAGAAGGTATAGATGAAAACAAGATATTCGTTACTGGAAACACTATTGTCGATGCAGTTTATCAGAATTTAGAGATTGCTAAAAGAAAGGTGAACGTGCTGGAAGATCTTGGATTAAAACCTAAAGAGTATTTTCTTGTGACTGCTCATAGACAAGAAAATGTCGATGTTAAGGAGAGACTAAAAGGTATCTTGAAAGGTTTGAAGTTAATTTATGAAGAGTTTTCGATGCCTGTTGTATTTCCAATACATCCAAGAACTCAAAAAAGAATAAAGGAGTTTGGTCTTAGTTTAGATGGTATTAAAGTTATTAATCCCTTAGGCTTTCTTGAGTTTTTGCAGTTAGAAGCTAATGCTAAATTGGTTTTGACAGATTCAGGAGGTGTTCAGGAGGAAACATGTATATTGGGTGTTCCCTGTGTTACATTGAGGGATAATACAGAGAGACCGGAAACCTTAGAGGTAGGATCAAATATCTTGGCAGGAACAAAACCTGAGAAAATCTTAGAAAGTGTAAAGACTATGTTTAGCAGAGAAAACAGCTGGAAAAATCCATTCGGTGACGGTAAGGCTGGAGAAAGGATTATTAAGACTTTGTGCCAGGTCATATGCATATGATGAAAAAGATATGTGTATTAGGCTTAGGATACATAGGTCTACCAACAGCATTACTACTTGCAACTCATGGCTATAAAGTTGTAGGAGTAGATGTAAACAAGAAAGTCGTAGATATGCTAAATCAAGGAGAAGCTCCATTTAATGAACAAGGATTAGATGAACTATTAAAGGATGCGAAAAATAATTTTGTAGCACAAACAGAAGTAGAAGATGCTGATGTTTTTTTAATCGCTGTACCAACACCTTTGGAAAAATCTATAAGAGTTGCAGATCTAAGATATGTACGATCCGCAGCGGAGATGATATATCCTCATCTAAAGCGAGGGAATCTTGTTATTCTTGAATCGACTGTACCTCCCGGAACCAGTGAAAAACTTGTAATCCCTATTTTAGAGAAAAGTGGATTAAAAGTTGGTGAATTTTACTTCGCTCATTGTCCTGAAAGGGCAATCCCTGGAAGAACTATATACGAGATGATTCACAATGATAGAGTAATCGGTGGTTTTGATAGTAAATCCGCTGAGTTAGCGAAGGAAATATATTCATCATTTGTTAAAGGAAATATATATTTAACTGATATAAAAACTGCTGAATTCGTAAAGCTAATAGAGAATACATATAGAGATGTAAACATAGCCTTAGCTAATGAATTTGCACAAATTGCCGAAGAATGCGGAATAAATATTTGGGAGGCAATAGAACTTGCAAATAAACACCCCAGGGTGAACATACTTAAACCAGGTCCAGGTGTCGGTGGGCATTGTATCGCAATAGATCCATGGTTTTTAACTGAAAACTCAACAAAGTGTAGAATGATTTTATTGGCGAGGGAAATCAACGATTCTATGCCAAATTATGTCTTGCAGATTGTTAGAAGTTTACTAAAAGGAGTAAGAGACCCTGTTATTACTGTATTTGGTGTAGCATATAAAGGAAATGTTGATGACACCAGAGAAACCCCAGCGTTAAAATTCATAAGATTGGCAGAAAACGAAGGATACGAGGTAAGATGTTATGATCCCCATGTAAAAGAATTTGAATACGAAATTTTGGATTTAGATGAAGCAGTAAGGGGTAGTGATTGTATAGTCATAATTGCGGATCATAACATCTTCAAGGATATTGATCCTCAAAAAATTGCAAAACTTATGAGAAATAAGAATATAGTGGATACCAGAAATCTATTGGATCACGAAAAATGGAGAAAAGCTGGATTTAAAGTGAAAGTTCTAGGAGATGGAAAACATTAATAGGAAGGGGACTTTGATGGACATAAAAGGTATAATAATCGAGCTCAAAAGGGATTTAACGGGAAAAACAGGAAGGCAAACGTTATCTTTGTATTTCTCCCAAATTCTTGCTTTAATTCTAGGAGCCTTTATAAGTGTTATAAATACAAGAGCATTGGGTCCAGAAGGATACGGAATTTTGTCGTTCTTTCTTAGTATTACTTCATTTACTGTTTTATTCTTTCGCTTTGGATTTTTCAGTTCAAGTGGACTCTTAATCGCACAAACAAAAGATGAATTAAAGGAGAGGGAGTTAATTGGAGCTTCAGTTGTTATTGGTCTTTTTATCGGACTGCTTTACTCTACTTTTATTTACTTATTTAGTTTCTTTGTTGATGAAATATTCCATACTGACGTTAGTTGGATTTTTAGATGGACTGCTTTCATGCTTATAGCCTTTCCTTTAACTATGTTAATACCTCAAATTGGAAGAGGAACAAACAAAATAGAAAAACTTTCTTTATATAACATTTTTCCTAAAATCATATACCTTCTGGGGGCACTTGTGCTTCTGAAAATAATTCAAGTAAAGCCTTTTCATTTTATTTTGTTAAATATATTTGCTACGACAATGGGTGTTCTCGTTGTGATTGGCTTGTTTCGCCCTGTATTCCGCAATATGAAGGAAAATTTAAAAAATATCTGGAACGTGAATAAAGAGTACGGATTCCATCTATACTTGGGTCAGATTGCCGATCAGTCAACATATCAGTTAGATAGAATCTTTATTTCATATTTTGTAGATACAACCCAACTCGGATTTTACACCTTAGCAATGGCAATTACCACACCAATGGTGGGACTATCCCGAGCTTTATCTATGAGTTTGTTTAAAAAATTTGTTGATATGGAAAGGATACCTAAAAAAGTAATCTGGTACAATTTTTTATGGCTTGCGAGCTGTGTTATCGGGCTAACAATATTTGGGAAGTTCATCGTTGTTTTACTGTTCACGGAGAAGTTTTTACCAGTAGTTCCCTTAATATTCCCATTAGCATTAGCAAGTTTCTTCCAAGGGATGTATCAGCCCTACGGTATGTTCTTTGAATCTAAAGGGAAAGGTAAATGGATTCGAAATAACTCCTATATAACCTCGCTAATGAACTTGGTAGGGAATATAATTTTAATACCGACCTATGGCGCATATGGTGCAGCAATTGCTAGTGCACTCAGTAAAATGACTCACTATGTTGTCTATATTTACTTATATCATATTAGAGAATTAGTAAATAGAAAATGGCAGTGATATGGTGATATTATGATGACACAAGAGGAGATACAGGAGACGCTAAAGCGTTGGGTAAAACAACCTCCTACTGCGCCCTTGGTTCAATACTTACGCGATGCTGAAAAAGTAAATGCATGGAAATTCATAAATGGGAAAGATAAAGTGCTTGATATTGCAAGTGAATCTAACGTAACTCTTGGAATCAATGCAAAGCATATAACAAGAGTAGATGCGTCATTAGAGGCAAGTAATTTAGCCAGAGAGATATTAAAGGATTTTGTAAAAGAGTTTATAGTTATAAATCCTAAGAATCCTGCTCTCCCCTTTCCAGAAAACAGCTTTGATGCAGCAGTTAGTATTGGACCCTATGATTGGAAATTTCTTGATATTGTTAAATTGACAAACGAGGTTTATAGAGTCACAAAAGAAAAGGGGATCTTCGTCTTATCTGTTCCAACCATTAGATCTCCATATTGCACTCCGCAGAGCAGAAACAAATTTAGATATTATACAATTCAAGAATTAAAAGACCTTATAAATAACTCAGAATGGACATTAAGAGATTTTGTACTAATATATCAGCCTCCAAAAATTTTCTATATAATATCACATATACTTTGGAAATATTTACCATCGAATATTCAAATAAATATTCATAAACCATTAATAAAATTTTGCCAATGGATGACAAAATATTATACACGTAAGGCACTATGGAATAAAGCCTCTTATATTGTAGTAGTCTTGGAAAAGGAGGGGGATAAAAATGATTCAGGAGATTTATACCAAATATCTACGTCAGGCATTAGATACTCTCTTTCGTCCAACAAAGGATAATGGTTTTTGGGATGAACAAGAAAACAGGATTATTAAAGCTTTAAATTATGAATTCACTAAGGAAGGTAAGATTATTTGGTCCCCAGATAACTCTGTTGAATGGAGGTATGCTCCATTTGCTTTAATGGGTGTTATGCAATGGAGAGCTTCAAGTATTTCTGATGATACTTACGATTCAAAAATAAAAGCAGAACTCGCTTACTTTATAGATAAGGTTAAAGATGAACAGATACTCTCAAAAATGCCGAGTTATGGTATAGGTCCTTTAATTCTATCTTTTAGTCTAGCATATGCTGTCTTTCATGATGAAAAATACAAAGATGTAGCTTGGAAATTATACGAGTACTCTGCTAAAAGATTTAACTTTAATAATAGTGAGGATAGCCTGCTTTTGTACGGGTGGTGTTACCTATATGAAATCGAAAAGAATGACAGCCTGTTGAATAGTATAATTAATGTTTTAGAAACTATTATCAAAAAACAAAATGAAAAAGGACTGTTTATCTTTGAGAACCCAACAACGAGAAGACACCAAAATCAAATGTACACTTTGTGGGGGATAGGTAAGGCAATCGAAGTTTCAAAGAAAAAAGAATATTTACCAAATATAGAAAAAACCTTAGATTATACAATTAAATGTAGGATGTTAAATGACGGTGCCCTCGTATGGGAGGATTTATCTTCTTTTAAAAAATTAAAATATAAAATTATTCACAAAATTAAGAAAATAAATAAAATCCCATACTGGGAGCTATTATTTGAATGTCATCAAACTTTTTTCGTTAATGCAGTATTCCACTATTATAAAGCGGGAGGAAAGAAAAATTATGATGTCTATGTTATGAAAGCTATGGATTGGATATATGGAAACAATATTTTAAATAAGAATTTAGTTGAAATGAGCGGCATAGGTGTCCCAGTAAGGGTTATAACAACTAAAGGACAAATAAATGTTGATGGACAAATGTTTAAAGGAGCTTATGAAGTAGGATCATACATCATGGCTTTAACGAATCTACTTCTATACCAAGGACGAAGAAATAAATAAGGAACTCAATGCCCTTAACATCCACGCCTGCCCCCATCGAATATATGGAGTTTTATCAACAAAGTATTTATATATTCTATAATAGAAATAACCCTTCTCATCCTGCATATGTTTTATTGTCCATTTTGCCACTTTTTCTGCCATGCTAAGATATTTAGGCTCGAAGTCCGATAATTCATAAAAGGTTATTATAGCTTGTGCACAACTGTGAATATCAATAGGATAGATCCTCTTGTTTGTCATTTTCGGTGTTCCATCATCTAAGAACAGATTTTCTTTGTAAAATTTTAAACCATTTCTAAGCTCTTCCTCATACTTAAATTCATCACCAAGCTCTCTCCTAATAATGTTTAAACACTCTAAAACAAAACCTGTATGGTAGTTATCAATACGGTATGCCAACTTATCAGGAGGCGCCCAATAATACCAAGAGCCATCCTCATTTTGATAACTAACTGTAAAGTTCGTAGCTTTTAAACACATTTCTTTAAATTTTTCATTTTTTGTATATTTATATACTCTTGCTAACACGGAAGCTACCCACATGTTGGCGTTGTGAACGTGAAAGTTGTCAATGGGTGTATAACTAAAACATATTTTATCATTATCAACCTTGTCTATGTTTAAATCGTTAATCATAAAATTACAGCAACTCTCTGCTATATTTAGATACTTCTTGTCCCCTAAAATTTCATAAGCATCTAAAAAAGCATGTGCGGCTATCGATGTAACTACACTGCATGGCGTTCCTTTTGGGATGAAAATACGAGACTGCCAATCAAATGGATAACCCCAGCAAAATCCAGAATAACCTTTACTTGGGTTATTTACAAGCCAGTTTAAGCAGTATAAAGCCTTATTTAGATACTTTTTGTCTTCCAATTTTTTATAAAGGATTAAATATCCCCTTGCAAAGAGTGCCATTGCCTTTGGAATCACTCTTTTTTTAACTCTAAAGATTTTCCGTGAGAGATTAGGAAATAAACTGACAATTAGGTCAGCAGCAAAAGCGGTATATCTATTTTTTTGGAAATATAAGAATAATTTAGTCTCCTTTATATCGTATGGATCATATCCTTCCCATCCATTATTTTCTACCCACTTATCAAGTATTTCAAGAGATTTTCTTATCTCTTTCATTTTTTACCCTCTCATATAATGCAATTAACTTTTTTGCCTCTTTTTTCCAATTATACTTTTTTTCTACACACTTTCTCCCGTTCTTTCCGAGTGTTCTTGCCAGTTCTACATTTTTGTAAAGCATAATCACAGCCTCTGCAAGTTTTCTGTGATCCCCTGACGGAATAACGATACCACATTTGCACTCTTCAACAATTCTCTTTAACGGGTCACAATCAGTAACTATTACAGGTTTTTTCAAAGCCATATACTGAAACAGTTTATGGGGTATGGTCGTGTTTGTATGCCCACTAGAATGATGCGGGACTAAGCATATGTCACTCAAATAAATGTATGTTGGAACTAAACGAAAATCGACCCACCCCACGAACTCCACATATTCCTCAACTTCTAACCTTTTACAAAGTGTTTTAATATCTACTTCAAATTCTTTTGAACCTTTACCTACTAGCAAAAGCTTTAAGTGAGGCACTTCCTCTATAATCTTTGGTATGGCTTTTATGGCTGTGTCAATACCCCTATGATAACCAAAACCTCCGATATATGAAACAACAAACTTGTTAGCATAACTATCTACTATTGATCTATCAATTTTTATATTGTCGAAAACATCTAAATCTTCTGTATTCATAACGACACTAACTTTTTCAGGTGATATACCACAATCGTTAGTATAATGCTTTTTTGCCTCTTCAACGACTGTAATAATGTGATTTACCTCTTGTAAGGTAGATTTTTCTATTTTTTTCCATAACCATGTTGGAGATAATATATTTAAAGCAAAGCTGATCATTTTGCTTTTTATCGTTTTTCCAACACTTTTCCAGGCTTTTATAGCTTCAGGATAATTTTCGTGTAGGTCAGCGATTATAGGAATTCCGAATCTTTTAGCTACAGGCAGTGCAATTTTTACCGCTGGTAAGTCGTGAGCATGAATGACGTCAATCCCATATTCTTCAATTATCTGTTTTAATTTTTTTCTCAAAATAGATGTATATCCTGGTATGTCGAACCATAGGAATTTTCTTAACTTAATCAGTATATTATCCGGTAAATGAACACGAATTACAGTTATTCCATCAATAATTTCGATACTTGGTGTACCTTCTTTACCAAAGGACAATAGATATATATTATGCCCAGCTTTAATCAAGGCTTTTGCCTCTTTTTCAACTCTTATATCTGGTGGAAAATAGCTATCCAGCACCATACATATATTCATGCGTTAACACCTCACTTGCATCTTACATGTCCTCTACCTAATGCGTTCCCATATAGTCTCAATATCTTCTTTGATTCCTTTTCCCAATTAAATATCTTTTTTGCAATTTTTATTGCATTTTTTTTCATCTTTAAATACATTTGATCATCGCTTAATATCGTATTAATAGCTCTTGCAATATCCTTCGGATCATCAGGATTAAAGGTCACTCCAACATCATATCCTTCCACGATTTTTTTCATTTCTGGAAAGTTGCTAACTGCCACTGGAAGTCCAGCCATCAGATATTCAAAAAGCTTATTTGGTGCCGAATAATAGTGATTCAAGCATATGTTTTGAGTTGGTATTACACCTATATCAGCAGACATCGTATAATTCAGTAATTCATCATATGGAACAGCGTTAACGAATTTAACCTTGTTATTTAGCTTCTTTTTATTTACGTATTCCATAAGTTTTTCTTTTAATATTCCATCACCTATCAGAACTACAACTGTGTTTTTATTCATGTATTTAGATGCTTCGATCAGATTTTCAAGACCCCTTCCGTAGGATATTATACCCTGATAAAGAACGATTCTCTTACTTTTGTCTATACCAAGAATATCTCTTAGAACTGTTGTTTTTGAATATTTCCTGTAAGGTGGACAGTTATAGACGACAGTAGGTTTTATAGTATCATACCACTTTATTAGAGTGTCTGCTATAGGTTTACTTGGAACGATAATACCTGCTGTATGTTTAATCAAAAAGCCCTCGATCATTTTCATAATAAACTTGAGAATGTTTGGAAGATTTCTGTATCCAACTGACTCAACGTTTAGCTCTCTTGAATCGTATATTAACTTTGAATTATTAATCTTAGATACTAAATAGGCTAATGGTAAAGTCTTCAAATCAAATGCATGATAGACGACGGGTTTTTGATTTAGTGCTAAAAGTAATATTTTTAAAAATTTTGTAAATTTATAATTTCCTTTAGTCCTGTAAACTTCCATGCCATCTAAGATTTCATACTCCTTAGTACTTTCGTCTTTTATGGCAAGAACAGCAACATTATATCCAGCATTGGCTATAGTCTTTGCTATTCTAACTTTACTGCCGTCCATACTCCGATTAAAGTTACTGAATGCTATCATACAAACTTTCACATTATTCACCACTAACCACCGTAAGTTCACCTGTTTTTATAAGTTCCCAGACATCACTGATCGTAACGAATTCAGCATTTATTTTAGATAAAAATTTCAATATTGCTTCAAAACGTCGAAAATATAGCCATGATAAATCGATACCTTTGAATGTTACACGAGTGGAGTGCCAAATCATCTCGATTAACTCCTTATTGTAATATTTCATGACGGTTCTTTTTAATCTAACATAATTCTGATTTTTTGGATCGAACCTGTATTTCCAAGGATTCAATTCTTCGTATTTAGATACTGTAATCGGAATTTCTATTAACTTTGATTTTCCTATTCTCGCTATGTTGTCATCTCTTACTCGGTAAGGTCCGAACATTGGTGCTCCCCTGAAGTCAAAGTATAATGCCCCCTTACCCCACCTTCTCTCCTCATTTTTAACAGCTTTGTCTTTTATCTTCTTCGATTTTAAAGTACTAGCGCCGGGCCATACACTACAATCTATTTTTAATCCTGCCTTTAATACAGCATTTATCCATTTACTGCCACTACCTACATTGTATCCTCCTGCTCTAATTCCTATTGGTCTAACACCCACGATTTCTTCAACCATTTCAACTTCACTTTCTAGAAGATTCACTAGTGTCTTTTCGTCTAAGAGTGGCGTTGGGCAATGTATGTGTGTTTGAATGTCGTGTTTATTTGCTATCATTAGTTTCATCAAATCAGAAAGTTCTTTATTACGCACTATTATTTCATTGACAGGCACCATAAATGTTATCTTTGCCTGATATTTATTAGCAATTTGTATTATTTTTTTACAAGGTCTCTCTATATCTTCTCTATAATATAAATGATAAACTTTTCCGTCTCGTACATTTTTGACGCTTTCTACATCAATTGTTACCAAAATTTTTACCATACTTCTGTCACCTCGTCTATAGCACTACAGCAGGGCTTTTAGTAATATTTTCATAATTTTCTCACTCGCTTTTCCGTCTCCAAACTTATGGGTGTAAGTTTTGCCCTTCGGCTTGAAATCATCTATAGCGTTAATTATCATATCTTTATTCGCTCCCACTAAGATGTTCCAACCATCCTCAACAGTTTCGATCCATTCCGTTCTATCCCTTAGTGTTATACATGGAACCTTGAATATGTAAGCTTCCTTTTGAACACCTCCCGAATCGGTGATTATCTTCTTGGCATTTTTCTCTAAAACGAGCATATCGAGGTATCCAACGGGTTTTATTACGTTAACATTACGCTTGAGTTTGTCCCATAACCCAAATTTCTTCAGAGCTTTTTCGGTTCTCGGATGACACGGAAAAATTACGTTACCGTTGACCTCGCATAGAGCATCGACTATGTTTCTCAACCTATTCATATTGTCCGTATTTTCCGCTCTGTGAACGGTAACCAAGTAGTAATCCTTCGGTTTTACGTTTAAATCGTTTAATACAGTTGAGACTCTTTCGGCAATCGTTATATTCTGCTTAACTGCATCGACCATGACATCTCCCGTCAAATACACACCCTCCGTTATCCCTTCTTTTTTCAGATTCTCCACTGCCCTTTCAGTCGGACAAAAGAGTAAATCCGAGCAGTGGTCTGTTAAGACTCTGTTTATCTCTTCAGGTATTCTTTTATCGTAGCATCTTAAACCAGCCTCAACGTGCGCAAGTGGAATGTGAAGCTTTACAGATGCCAAAGCGCCAGCCAAGGTTGTATTAGTATCACCGTAAACTATTACTAAATCTGGTTTTTCGTCCATCAAAACTTTCTCAATTCTCTTTACCATCTCGCCAGTTTGATAACCGTGAGTGCCAGAGCCAACTCCTAAATGATAATCTGGCTCCGGGATTCTGAGCTGTTCAAAGAACACTCTGTCCATTTCGTAGTCGTAATGTTGACCCGTATGAATAATAATCTCGTCGAAGTGTTTTCTTATCTCTTTCGAGAGGGGAGCAAGCTTGATGAAGTTGGGTCTCGCACCTACTACAGATGCGATCTTCATGCTCTCACCTAAATTTGAATTGAATCTTTGGATTTTCTCTGAACTCCCTCAGGCTATCGGGATAATACTCAATAAACCAAACCATGAAACTTGTTATATCAATTTTATCCTTGAGGAATTCATCCCTTCTCCTTTTCCACAGCTTCTTAACTTTCTCATCTCTAACGATTTCCTCAGCTAACTCTATTGCTTTTTTCGGATCTCCTATGTTGATCATTAGTCCGTGTCGTTCGAGTTCTACGAAGTTACCCATTTCCCTTTTAGGATCAACAAACTTGTTGCTTCTAATTGTTGGTGTGCCAAGAATTGCAGATTCAGACGCCATAGTCTGTGTATCTGTAACGAGTAACCTTGCAAAGTATATCGCATGGTGGATTCTCTTTTTGGAAACTTTTATCGTATACTTTTCCAATTCTTTCGAAATCTTTCTCTCAGACGAAATGAAAACTTCTACATATTTGCTTAACCTTTTCACAAGTTCAAGTTTATCTTCGTAGCTGAATCCCTTAACTCCAATATCGTGAGCAGCATCGAATGCGTTAAACCTCAAAATTGCGTAACCGTTTTCATCAACACCAAGCTCATCAAGGATCGATTTATCTGGCTTGAAATATTTTGGATGTAAATATGCAAGCTCCTTAAGCGAATATATCCTAAGATGCCTCTTTCCCAAATCGTCGAGGTACGTGTAAGGAGTTATTATTGCATCGACAAAGGGTAGATAAGCTTTCATCTGTAAAGCCAAGAGCTTACTCGATCTCGGCTCCGAATCGTAGAACACAAAATTTCGTGCTCCTAAAACCTTCGCAGTGTATGGGGCATAAATTTCAAACCCAGTAACTAAATCAGGCTTAAAATCACTTAAAATCTTCTTAGCTCTCATTACATCAAATGGAAACTTGAAGATTCTATCCCAATTGCTTTTAACTCTTGTGAAGACTTTGCCCCTTAACTCGGCAACCTCAAGAGTTTCACCGTAATCCCTGTAAAGCAGTTCAACTCTGCATCCGTCGTTAAGCAAAGCTTTAATTATGTTCTTGTAAAAGTGATACTGCGCTGGAGTTGACACGAATACCGCTACTTTCTCAGCCATATCAAAACAGTTTGGTTTCATTTTAAAATGTTTCTTGTGATCAAGCCTTTTAATCTTTGAAATCAGCTAAATATGCACACCGATCGAATTGCTTATATAAGGATTTAAGTAGAAAGAAAAACGTGCAAGCAATAGTTTTAGCGGCTGGAGAAGGAACAAGAATGAGACCGCTCACATACACAAAACCGAAAGTTATGCTACCAATTGCAAACAAACCCATACTTGAGCACTTAATAGTTGAGTTAAGAAAAGCGGGTATCAAAGACATAATCTTAGTCGTAGGCTACAAAGACGAAGTTATAAGAAATCACTTCAAAGACGGTAGCGATTGGGATGTAAACATAACCTACGTGAGCCAAAAGGTTCAAATGGGGACGGCAGATGCTTTAAAATCGGCGATGCATTTGATAGACGATGAATTCATAATGTTAAACGGAGACAACATAGTTAGCTATGAAGACATTAAAAAAATAGCGAAAACGGATGGTTTTGCGATAGGAGTCAAAGAAGTTGAGAATCCGCAAGACTTCGGAGTAGTAAACATAAAAGACGGTTTGGTGAGGGAAATTGTAGAAAAGCCAGAAGAACCCGCATCAAACCTCATAAACGCTGGTGTTTATAAGTTCAAAAGCGAAATAGTAGAGTATTTGGAAAAAACTCCTATGTCTAAGAGAGGGGAGTATGAGATTACAGATACAATTCAGTTAGCCATTAACGACGGTTTAGAGTTCAAGGCTGTTCAAATAGAAGAGTGGATCGACATAGGTTACCCTTGGGACTTGTTAAAGGCTAACGAAATCTTAGTCAGGAAAATAAAACCCGAGATCAGAGGGGAGGTTGAGGAAGGAGCGGTTATAAAAGGGGATGTATTTATAGATGAAGGCACGCTCGTCAGAGCTGGTAGCTACATAATGGGCCCAGTTGTCATAGGTAAGAACTGTGTAATCGGACCAAACTGCTTTATAAGACCTTACACATCAATTGGAGACAACTGTCATATAGGTGCCTTTGTTGAAGTTAAGAATTCTATTATAATGTCGAATACTAACGTGCCACACCTAAACTACGTGGGAGATTCCATAATAGGAGAGAACTGCAACTTAGGTGCTGGAACAAAGATTGCAAACCTTAGGTTGGATGGTAAAGAAGTATACGCAGTTGTGAAGGGTAGGAGAATCCCTACTTGTAGGAGAAAGTTCGGTGCGGTGATTGGCGACAACGTAAAAACGGGTATCAACGTTTCGATAAATGTGGGGACAATGATAGGAAACGACGTTTACATAGCTCCTTCAGCGGTCGTTGAAGGATACATCGAACCTTACTCAAGGCTGTTTTAGCAAAAATTTTCAAAGTATTGTTGTAGCATTCAGATAGGGTGATAGAATGCAGGCTGTAATTTTAGCGGCTGGAGAAGGACAAAGACTTCGTCCATTTACAGCTAATAAACCGAAGGTTATGATAAAGGTTGCAAACAAACCTATCCTTGAATTCGTAGTCAACGCATTAAAAGAGGCTGGAATTCAAGATATAATAATGGTAGTTGGATATAAAAGGCATAGAATAATGGAATACTTCGGAGATGGTAAAAATTTTGGCGTAAGAATTCGATACGCTTTTCAAGATCAACAGCTTGGCACTGCACACGCTTTGAAACAAGCAGAGGATTTGATTGAAGGAGACGAGTTTTTAGTTTTAGCGGGAGACAATATCGTAGATTCCAAATCGATTCAGGCTTTAAGAAAAACTTGGAGCGTATCTTACAAAGTTTCGGATGAACCGACGAAATACGGTGTGTTGATTACGGAAAATGGCAAATTAAAAGAGATAGTTGAAAAGCCAAAGGAGCCGATTAGCAATTTGGTTAATACGGGAATGTATAGATTTGGCAAAGAGGTATTCGACTGGATTGGTGATAAAACGGATTTAATATCTGTTATAAACGAGATGATCAAAAACGGTTACGAATTCAGATGCGTTGAAGCAAATCTTTGGATGGACATTGTTTACCCTTGGGATATTATTAGGGTCAACGAACTGGCTATGAAACCCGCTAAAATTTTGGCTGGTAAGATTGAAAGAGCTACAATCATAGAGTCTTGCATAGGTAGAAATTCAATTGTAAGGGCTGGTGCATACGTAAAGAACTCGTTAATAGGAGAGAACTGCGAAATCGGCGAAAATTCTGTTGTTAAATCATCTTCAATAGGTAACAACGTTAAGGTTGGTGGACTGTGCTACATTGAAAACAGTGTAATATGTGACAACGTAACAATTGAAGCTAATTGTTTCATAAAAGACTCCGTTATAGATAGAGGTTGTGTAATCGAACCCAAGTTCACTGCATTAAGTGGCTCAGCCGAGATTAAGGTAGGTGATGAAATTCACAGAGTTAAGGCTGGCGTGTTCATAGGTGAGAGGTGCAAGATTGAAGCGAATGTAGTTGCAAAAGCTGGGACTGTAATAGGTAACGACGTGAGAATAGCCCCTTCAAAGGTTGTGAGTGGGTTTATACCAGATAACACGAGGGTGTTGTAAGTATGTGCGGTATAGTTGGTTACATAGGGTTCAGAAGGGCGGATAAGGTTATAATTTCAGCTTTAAAAAGATTAGAATACAGAGGTTACGACTCGTGGGGTATCGCAATAAAGTCTGGAAACGAACTGAAAATTTACAAGCGAGTTGGAGCCATTGGAAATGTTAAGAACTTTGAGATTAGAGAAGGAAACGTAGGAGTGGGGCATACAAGATGGGCAACACACGGAAAGCCATCTGAAACAAATGCACATCCCCATGTAGATTGCAATTATGAGATCGCCGTTGTGCATAACGGGATAATTTCAAACTTTCAGCGATTGAGAGAGAAACTTGAAAAAGAGGGACATAAATTCAAATCGGAGACAGACACAGAAGTTATCCCACATCTAATTGAAAAATATTACAAAAATGGACTAAAATTTGAAGACGCGGTTTTGGAGTGTATAAAGCACCTAAGAGGTTCTTACGCCTTCGTTGCCATGAACAAAAATGAAAGCAAACTTGTAGCATACAGATATAAAAGTCCCCTAATCTTAGGAATTGGCGATGGTGAATTCTTCTTAGCTTCGGATGTTCCAGCGATTCTCGAATACACTAACAGAGTTATATACTTGGAGGATGGCGATTTGGCAGTCGTAACGAATAAAGGTTACGAAATCTACAACAACGGAGCTAAAGTAAAAAGAAAAGCTGAAATAGTCCCGTGGAGTATTGAACAAGCTGAAAAGGGTGGTTACGAGCACTTCATGCTTAAAGAAATTCACGAAACTCCTAAGGTTATTGAGGATACACTGTTAGAATACGTAAGCGAAGACATAAATTTGGATGTAGATTTTGCGGTCGGAATTTCGGACATCGTTTTTGTGGCATGTGGCACATCCTATCATGCATCACTCGTAGGTAAGTATGTAATAGAGAAGCTTACTGGTATACCAGTTAGAGTAGAATACGCATCCGAATTCAATTATCACAACACACCACTTACGAGATCACTTGTTATAGGTATAACTCAAAGTGGAGAAACTGCAGATACTCTCGAAGCTTTAAGAAAGGCTAAGAGATTCGGGGCAAAAACCTTAGCAATAACAAACGTTTTGGGTAGTAGTGTAACGAGGATTGCTGACAGAATTCTTTATACGAGAGCTGGACCAGAAATCAGCGTTTGTGCAACAAAGACATTCATAGCTCAACTGATTGTGCTTTATGTCATGGCATTAAAGTTATCCGACATTCCCAAAAGCGAAGTAGCGGAGTATATACGTGAGTTAAGATTACTGTCGGAAAAGGTCAGAGTAATCCTTGATAGAGAGGAGGAAATCAAAAGAATTGCGGAAAAACTTGCAAACTATGAGAACATTCTCTACATAGGTAGAGGCGTAGGCTATCCGATAGCTTTGGAAGGTGCTTTGAAAATGAAGGAAATATCGTACATTCATGCTGAAGGTTACCCAGCTGGTGAATTGAAACATGGGCCATTCGCTTTACTTGGAGAAAATACACCAGTTATTGCTTGCGTAATTAGAGACGACACATACGAAATAATGCTTAACAACGTAAAAGAAGTTAAAGCAAGAAATTCTCCAGTTATAGCCATTGCCGAAGAAGAAGATGAGGAAGTTGACAAGTTTGTGGATCACAGCATAAAAACACCGCATGTTGACCCGTTGTTTACACCGATTACTTACTCAGTTGCACTTCAATTGCTTGCATACTACACAGCAAAGAAAAGAGGTTGCGAAATAGACAAGCCGAGGCATTTAGCTAAGAGTGTGACGGTCGAGTAATGCGAAAGTGTTAAATTGACTACAGCTTTTGCGAGAATTATGGCGAGAACGAAGAAGGTCAAGATGGCTGGAAGATTTGGCCCAAGATACGGCTTAAGAGTCAGAAGGATGATCATCAAGATAGAGGAACTGCAGAGACAGAAGTACGTCTGCAAGAGATGCGGTAAGAAGGCTGTTAAGAGGGTAGGAACTGGCATTTGGGAGTGCAAAGCCTGTGGTTATAAATTTGCTGGAGGTTGTTACGTTCCTTCCACTACGATAGCACAATCCTTCGAGAAATCTCTTGAGAGGTGAATAGCATGTACATCTGCCTCGTGTGTGGTGAGGAGGTAGATGTCGACTTAGTTAGAAACATCATCCAATGTCCGAGATGCGGGAACAGAATCCTGATGAA
>Ga0256842_1001519_pt1 | contig 18359 bp, 15 predicted proteins | sample 4559240metaG_FD_185973 | JGI IMG/M metagenome (GOLD analysis project Ga0256842, IMG submission 185973) | Hydrothermal vent microbial communities from Guaymas Basin, Mexico - 4559-240 | ecosystem: Environmental > Aquatic > Marine > Hydrothermal vents | place: Mexico: Guaymas Basin | collected...
TATCGCGGTGTGGTCGATGTTGTTGTGTGTGCCGGGGATATCCACACCCAGGGGCGGGCACCTAAACTGCTCCGGACAATTTTTGATTGTCAGGATATTATCTACATCACCGGAAATCACGAATACTATGGATCATCAATAGAAGAGCAGGACGAGCTGTTGCGTGAAGAGTGTAAAAAATATGGAATTCATTTTCTGCAACGCGATACGGTAGAAATTGCCGGGGTCACATTTTTTGGTTGTACCCTCTGGACCGACTTTAAACTCTTCGGAGCTAAACGGGAGACTGAAGCTATTACTGAAGTTCGCAGGTGCTTGAGGGACTATCATGTGATCAGTTTCAACAAGAAAAAAACGAGGGTTATCGAGCCAACCGACACAAGAGCAATTCATCGTAAAGATATGACCTGGCTCCATGAGCAATTGGTTAAAAAACCGGGAAAGCTGGTCATTGTGACCCACCATGGCCCCAGCATAAAATCACTGCATCCTGCATACACTGAGGATATTATCAGCTGTGGATTTGCATCTGCTCTTGATGATCTGGTTGCGGCAAGCAGGGCCAACTACTGGATATCGGGTCATTCGCATTGCGCCCAGAATTTTAAAATCGGCCAGACACACGTTTACCAGAATTGCATGGGATATCCTATGGAACGGATTGATGGTTTCGATCCATGGTTGATTCTGGAGATATGATGGACAGTAAGATAGCCAGGGATTGTCCAAATTGTCTCCGCTTACAGCAGGAGAATGATCACCTCAAAAAGTTGCTGACCGCTCAAAATATTTCTTGGGAAGTGGAAAAATCAACCCCGGAATCAATCGCTGTCATCGAAAAAACAGTTCACAAATATTCAACCGAAGAGAAGATTGCTCTGTTTCGTCGTTTATTCTGCGGCCGTACCGATGTTTACCCGGTGCGCTGGGAATCTAAAAAAGGAGGAGCGGGATATTCTCCTGCCTGTGAAAATGAATGGCGTCCGGGGATCTGTGGAAAACCGCACATCAAATGTGGAGTTTGCAAACAACGAAAGTTTCTTCCAGTTACAGATCGGGTTATCTACAACCATTTGGCTGGTCAGCATACGATTGGTGTTTATCCTCTGCTAAAAGATGATCGCTGTTATTTTCTGGCAACTGATTTTGATGAATCGAGCTGGCAGGACGATGCATTGGCTTTTATGCAGAGCTGTAAAGAGTTGGAGGTTCCTGCCGCTTTGGAGATTTCGCGCTCTGGACGGGGGGCACACACGTGGATTTTCTTTTCGGAGGATGTTTCTGCAACCGAAGCCAGAAAACTTGGTGCTGCTCTTATCAGCTATACCTGCTCTCGAACTCGACAACTGTCACTGGACAGTTATGATCGCTTTTTTCCGAATCAAGACACCCTTCCGCGGGGAGGATTTGGTAATCTGATCGCATTGCCACTACAAAAAGGGCCCCGAGAAAAAGGGCACAGCTTGTTTGTCTCCGAAGACTTCACGCCTCATCCAGATCAATGGGCCTTTTTGGCAACACAGGTCAGGTTGTCAGCCACTGATCTAAATAGTGCTATTTCACGAGCAACTGCTGGTGAACACCCGCTCGATATTTCTTTTCTCTCAGAAGAGGAGGCGAGCAAGCCTTGGCAACGGATTGGCGGAACACAACAGAGGCTTGAAGGACCCCTGCCAAAAGAACTCAAATGTGTTCTAGCGGATCAGATTTACATTGAGAAAACTGATTTGCCCCAACCTCTGACCAACCGTTTAATCCGTTTGGCTGCTTTTCAAAATCCAGAGTTCTATAAAGCCCAGGCGATGCGCATGCCGGTCTGGAATAAACCTCGGGTTATCGGCTGTGCCGAAAACTTTCCACAACATATCGGCTTGCCAAGGGGATGCCTGGAAGAGTTGCGGCACCTTCTGGCAGAGCTCAACATTGATTGTGATTTGTGGGATGAACGAACCGATGGAAATTCCGTCAAGATAAGATTTACCGGGCAATTACGCTCGGACCAGAAGCGGGCATTAACCGCAATATTGAAACATGATACCGGCGTGCTCTGTGCGCCGACCGCTTTTGGCAAGACGGTTATTGCGGCAGATCTTCTCGCAAGACGCAAAGTCAACACACTGATTCTGGTCCATCGTACAGAATTGCTTCGGCAGTGGCAGGAACGCCTACAGGTGTTTCTCGATCTTTCCAGGGCAGAGCTGGGTGTTCTTGGTGGCGGCAAGAAAAAACTCTCGGGACAAATTGATATTGCCGTCATGCAGTCTTTATTACGACGCGAGGATCTACCGGAACTTCTTGATCAATATGGGCAGATTATCGTTGATGAGTGTCACCACCTTTCAGCCGTTTCCTTCGAGGGGATTTTAAAACAAGTAAAAGCCCGATATGTGATCGGTTTGACGGCAACACCGTTCAGGCGTGATGGACACGATCCGATCATTTTTATGCAATGTGGACCGATTCGGCACCGGGCAAATTCGGCAGAAACTGCCCCCAGCAATTTAAAGGTTTTTCCCAAAGCACTACAGGTACCGGCAATGCCTGTAGATGCAAAGATTCAAGATGTGTTTCATCTTTTGGCTGTTGATGAATTGCGTAATCAGCAGATTACGAAGGATGTCCTTGCTGCTTATACTGACGGGCGTAAGATTCTTGTCCTGACGGAAAGAACCGAGCATTTGAGCTTTCTGCACGATGCCTTGAACACAAAGGCTGAAAACTGCTTCGTTCTGCACGGACGCCTATCAAAAAAGCAACGGGCAATGATCATCTCAGAACTGGAAAGTCTGGACGATGATGCACCAAGGATTCTTTTGGCCACAGGGCGACTTGTCGGTGAGGGGTTTGATCATCCGCCACTTGATACACTGGTGCTGGCTATGCCTGTTTCCTGGAAAGGAACGTTGCAGCAATATGCCGGGCGTTTACATCGTGATCATGTCGATAAGTCCGATGTTCGTATTTATGATTATTTTGAACATGACCATCCACAGCTTGCCCGAATGTGGAAAAAGCGTTTGAAAGGTTACAAGGCCATGGGTTACACAATTGGTTCTGATGTGAAATATTAAGCAGGTTACGGTTAGTAATCCACCGCTCCCATGGGAAGGATACCCGTACAGCTTATATAATCTACCACCCTTAGATCCAATCCCCGACACTGAATCGCCTCTGCTAGGTGGACCCGCAGAATGTTTTTCTCGCCAGCCAGATCAGCAATCATCCGTGCCACTTTGAGAATACGGCTATCGCTTCGTGCTGACATGCCAAGCTTGTCAACAACCATTTCCAGTAACTTCCGACCTGCATCATCAACCGGACAGAACTTGTGAGTGTGACGTGTCTCCATAGCTGAGTTAGCATGCATGGTTGGGTAATTTGGCAGCGATTTATCCCTCGAATTATTACGTTTCTTGGCTACAATCCTGAGATGGATAATGAGCTGATCGACTTAAATCGCGAGTCGATTAAGTACAGGCTCCTAGGAAGAATCTAGTCTCTCCGACAAAATCAAAATATGGCAGTAAAGCTTGGTGACTTCGAGAGTGTCCTTTGTTTGGGGCACCCCAAACCCTCTTCTTTTTGCGGATTTCCGCACAGAAAAATAGCCTATTCTGGAAACCCGCACAATGGAATGTCCTTCCGCCGTCTTCTTTGTAATAAAACACTGTTAGATTCCAAGGTATTGACTCCTATTTCAGATATTCATTATTTGGCATGTACTTTGCTGGTTAAGGGGTAGCCAAGTTATTTTAATAGAACGTATTTTTAACGGGAGGTAACAGATGAAGGATTTACAACGGAGAAAATTTATTAAAGGTGCTGCAGTTTTATCTGGTGCCGCAATTTGTGGAGTTGCAAGTGTCAATACTGCAAATGCTACTAATGTTTTACCTGAAGATTTTGTGCCACCTCCAATGCCTTGGGGTTATCAGGAACTTGATCCGGAATATGTCAGAAAACTTGGTCATCTGGGTTACTACCTTGAAGAGTGTGGAGGGGGTGCTTTCTGGGCGATCATGACGGCTTTAAAAGAAAAAATTGGTTACCCCTACACTCTTACGCCAATGCCAACTAAAGAAATGTTTATCGAGATTCTTGAAGGTAAGCATAAAGGAGAGCCGCACCCTCAGGTGATGATGCAACATGGTGTCGGTGGTCTGATGAACTATGGTTCATTATGTGGTGCTCCCAATGGTGCAGCTGCAGCAATTAATTGCATAATCCCCTTCAAAGAGGCGAAAGACGTTGTTCAAAGATTGTTGAGATACTACGAAACGGAGGCTTTCCCTAACAAAAAGTCAAATGAATATGCCGTGAATGGTGAATTTCTGGTGCCAAAGTATAAAAGTCAGAAAGCACTGCCACGATCACCCAGCCATTCCGTTTTATGCCATGTCAGTGTTGGAAAATGGTGTGAGAATTCTGGTTATGCCAGTGGATCCAAAGAAAGGTCGGAGCGCTGTGCAAGGGTCACTGCAGATACCGCAGCAATGGCAGTCACTTTACTTAATGCACATATGAAAGGAAATCTCGAAACCGTATTCCCGATGAAATTATCACAGGAGACAGTCAGTTGTAGAGTCTGCCATTTTAAAGGGAAAAAGTTCGAGGCGGGTCAATTTACCAGAGGTTCAATGGAGTGTAGCAGTTGTCATAACGACATGACTCCCCATATAGCCGAAAATAACCTGAAGACAGCATATGGGACAAGTGTCGGAACCTGGGCTGGAGCTGCTGTTGTTGGTACCGTTGCAGGGATCGGTACTCATGCGGTTGCTGGACGTTTCAGCAAGGAGGAGCCTCATGACGAAGAGTGAGACAATTACGATTAAGAGACACAGTTTACTCTATCGAATCCTCCATTGGCTGATTGTTCTTGAAGTTTTGTTTCTGTTGCTCTCAGGGTTAGGAGTCAGTGAGTATATCCCCTTTGCTTTGCTTAGTCGGGGGGCAGCGAGAAGTTTACATATCCTGCTTGGACTGGCCTGGACAGGAACTATTACTTTTTTTGTTTATTACTTCATGATGAGTGGTGAATATAAATGGTTTGGCGTTTCAAAAATAGCCCCGGCAATTGACTTCTTCGTCCATGAGCTCAGAAGTTTTATTAGCGGAAAAAAAGTAAAAAGCCCTGTTGGGTACAATCGTGACAAGAAAAAGTATACTGAAAAAATTGTACCGACTGAGGTTCTGGCTTGGTGGGGATGGTTCGGATTGTGGGCGATCATGGTATTAACCGGTCTGGCACTGCTTTTTCCGGAAAGTTTCGGCTTTATAAACAGGTTGTGCTATGCAATTCTTCCGGCTTTCAGTAAAGCGACTGCTGCTACAAGGTTCATCCATCTGGTCGTTTCTATGGGATTCGTGATTTACATGATGATCCATGCTTACGCATCTTGGACTTTCGGGATGGTTGGCTCGATGATTTCTGGAAGCAACGAAGAACCTGTTGTTGACTTGGAAAAATAGTTGTTTTGTTTTCCCCTTGCGGGGGACTCGCTAGAAAACGTTTGACCTGTCCCTCCTCTAGTTAAGAGGGGGGATTTTTTATTGTAGAGTGCGCCAACATAGCTATTCCGCAACAGAAAGGGAGTTGTTCTCACAAGTGATTTCAAAAATAGAAATATTTCTGGCAGGGTAAGTAGTCTGCTATACTCCCGAATTCCAAGAAAAAGCAATTCGTGAGGCGGGACAAATATCTATGACCATCAATCGCAATATAGCTTACCTTGGCGGTGTGACAATTTCTTTTGTGATGCTGGCTGCAGTTGTTGCTCTGCTGGGAACCTATAGCCTCAACAACGCCTTTGTGTCTCTCCATCAGCATGAAATTACAACCAAAGTTGAAACTATTAAAATAGCCCGGGATATGAACTATGTCTCGCGTCTTTCCCGTAATATCATGTTGGGGTCTGATTATGACAATGATATCCAGGAGCTTGAAAAGACAGCTGCCTCTATTACTGCATCCTTTGATGTGCTAAGCCAAGCCACCCATAGTGCCAATGAGCAAAAGTTAGTGAGAAAGTCCAAGATTGACACGATGGCCTTTGTTGATAATTGTATTCAGCGGATGGAGCGGATAAAGGATATCCCCGCTAGCCAGCGCAATAAAGCATACATAGGTTATAGGGAAGAGGCCACTCCACTAGCCATGAAGGCCCGGGCAAGTTTCAGAAATATTATTCAAAACGCAGATCTGCGCTTTGAAATGGGCAATAAAGATTATGAGAAAACCATTAACCGTACCCTTGCACTCATAGCGGTTGCGGGTATCCTGATTGCCATCTTCTTTCACCTTTCCGTCAGACGTTACAAAGAAAGGCGCATGGAAGAAGCTGCACTCCGCAAGGCTCATCAGGTGCTTGAGCAAAGAATTGCAGAGCGTACCGCAGACTTGGTGGCTACCAACAGTGATCTGCTGAAAAAGGTTAAAGAGTTGAAGACCACAGAAAGTATCCTGCGTGAATCTCGTGATAAAGCTGTTCAGGTAGGAAAACTGACGGTACTTGGTCAGATGTCGGCGGGAGTCAGCCATGAAATTAATCAACCTCTTACCGCCATTCATACCTTTACCGATAACGCTGTAAGCTTTCTTGAGCTTGGGCGTGTTCCTGAAGCACTCGAAAATCTTGGGATCATCAGTCGGATGACGGACCGGATCGGATCCATTGTTGCTGAGATAAAGACATTCTCCCGTAAGGCACCTGCAGAAAAGCAAGCGACCAGTATTGTTAATGCTATCAATCACGCCAGTATGCTGGTGGAGCCACAACGCCACCAACTTGGTGCAGTACTTGAGGTGCGACCATTTCAAGAGACACTGCAGGTTTGGGCTGATGTTGTCCGGTTTGAACAGGTTTTGGTGAATCTGTTCCGCAATAGTCTGGATGCAGTTTCTGAGCAGTCGGATAAGCAGGTGAGGGTGAATGTTATACGACATGAGCCGGAAATTCATATCGTTATTAGTGATACGGGGCCAGGTATTTCGGAAGAAGTCTTTCCCCACCTGTTTGAAGCATTTGTGACGACAAAATCAAGTGGCCAAGGCTTGGGGCTTGGATTGGCAATATCCCATATGATTATCACTGAACTTGGTGGCAAACTGACTGCTAGGAATCTTGAGGCAGGTGGTGCTGAGTTTACTATTGTGCTGGAGGAAGCCGTCGATGGATAGTTGCAACAATCGGAACAATGATCTGCTGATCTATTTGATAGAAGATGATGAAGCGGTCCGCCGTGGTTGTGAGCAGAGTATTCAATTGGCAAATTTATCTGTCCGTTTGTTTACAACGGCTGAAACTGCTTTGGCGGCCATGGATGATTTTCCCCCTGCGGTGGTGGTCAGTGATGTAAGGCTCCCCGGTATTTCCGGGCTGGAGCTTCTGGATAAAATGCAGAAATATGATCGTGATATCCCGCTCATTCTGATAACCGGTCATGGTGATATTTCAATGGCAGTTCAGGCGATGCGGGATAATGCCTACGATTTTATTGAGAAGCCGTTTCATTCAGAGCATCTGCTTGGTGTGATCCGGCGGGCGTTAGAAAAGCGTGATTTAATCCTTGAAATACGCCGCCTTCAGGAGCAACTTGGAAATAAAGTGGGAATGCCGCTGATCGGTCATTCCGATGAAATCCAGAAGGTACGCAGTACCATTTCTACCCTTGCCCCTACAGATGTTGATCTCCTGATTTTTGGAGAAACGGGCAGTGGTAAAGAGGTGGTCGCTCATGCAGTCCATACTTTGAGCGGTCGTACCGGGCCGTTTGTGGCGATAAACTGTGGCGCACTCCCGGAGTCGATTTTTGAAAGTGAAATTTTCGGCCATGAAGCCGGGGCTTTTACCGGGGCGGTCGGAAAACGTATCGGGAAAATTGAACACGCAGAAGGCGGGACACTTTTTCTGGATGAAATTGAATCAATGCCCCTGCTGTTACAGGTTAAACTTTTGCGAGTGCTACAAGATCATTGTGTCGAACGGCTGGGTGGTAATAGTTGCATCCCCGTTGATTGTAGAATTGTGGCAGCGAGCAAGGTGAACCTGAAGCATCTGTCTGAACAAGGTAGTTTTCGTGCCGACTTGTATTATCGCTTGAATGTGATCAGTATTGAGGTGCCGCCACTCAGGGAGCGGCTCGAAGATATTGCACCATTAATGGCTTACTTTACCTCCCAGGCTTCTAGTCGTTTTAATCGAGAAGCGGTCACTTGGAGTGAACATGATCTGCTCAGGTGGCAACAATATGATTGGCCGGGCAATGTCCGTGAACTTAAAACTGTGGCCGAGCGTCTCTGTCTCGGTGTCAGCGATGGAATAGAACCCTCTAGAATTGTTACGACCTCTCTGGCCTCAAAGGTAGGGGTATATGAACGAGGTCTGATTCGTGACGCACTAAAGAGCACGAAAGGAAATGTCGTTGACGCAGCAGAGCTCCTTCAACTACCGAAGAAGACACTTTATGACAAGCTGAAGATGCATGGCTTGGAGCCGAAACACTATCGATGATCTACGTTTGAGAGGAGTTAAAACTGGTGTTTGATATTGTAACTTCACGCTCCTTAACTGAAAAAATAGCAGAAGTATTTGATGTCTATATTTTGTCAACGGTCCCTCTGGGAACCCTTTAGCATGACCGGATAAATTAAACTGATTGAAAAATATTTCTTTACCCCTTTTTTATCCCACCTTCCGATCCAGCCCCCGAGACTAGATCGCCTCCACCAAGTGTCCCTGCTGAATATTTTCTTCTCTCGCTAAATCAGCAATTGTTCGTACGCATGCCAGCTTGAGAGTCCGAGTGGAGCTGCGAGCAGATCCAAGCTTAATCGTGAATCCCTCTTTTTATTCCATTAATATAACACTGTTACAAATATTCTTGACACCCGCTTGTTTCATTGATATTGTTTTGCATGTCTTAGGTATACCACTGATGAAATATCAACAGACCAGTGGTGCTTCAATTGCTCCAAGGTACAGAAACTGAATAATCAATAACTACGGGAGAAGCACTATGAATAACTCAACCAAAACCCATGGCGTGTGGACAGTGACAGCTCCGTCTCACCCAACATTGTTTCCCATAAAGGGAGAACGTAAGACTGATGTGGCGATTATAGGTGGTGGATATACGGGGCTGTCAGCAGCATTACATTTAGCTGAAGCGGGAACAGATGTTACGCTGTTGGAATCTAAAAGTATTGGTTATGGTGGTTCCGGACGGAATGTTGGGTTGGTTAATGCCGGGCTCTGGCTCAAGCCTGATGAAGTCGTTGAGAAAATGGGAACGGAGTATGGAGAGCGGCTTCTGGATGTTTTAGGGGCCTCTCCTGCCTTGGTTTTTGAGATGATCGATAAATATAAGATTGAATGTGATGATAGCCGTGAGGGGACGCTACATTGCGCACACTCTCCCGGCGGTTACAAAGTTCTCCGCCAGCGTGAAGAGCAGTGGCAAAGACGCGGCGCTCCGGTTGAATTGTTGAGCCGGGATAAAGCATCTCCTTTGATCGGAAGTAAGGCATTTCATGGTGCTTTGTTAGACAAGAGGGCCGGGCAGATTCAGCCACTGGCCTATAGTTACGGTCTTGCTGATGCGGCAACAAAAGCTGGAGCACAATTGTTTGTCAATTCTCCGGTGACATCATTTAACCGAAATGGTGATACCTGGCAGCTAAAAACACCCGGTGGAACTCTTTCTGCAAAGTGGGTCATTGTCGCAACACAGGGCTATCCGGATCGCGCTTTCAAGAACCAGAAAAAATCGATGATTCCATTCAACTATTTCCAGTTCTCTACTCCACCACTGCCTGAGTCGGTGCGTAAAACCATCCTTCCCGGTGGGCAACCTGCCTGGGATACCAATCTGATTCTCTCCTCGTATAAACTCGATCGGGATGGTCGTCTTATTGTTGGGAGCGTTGGTCAGGCAAGAAATGGTGCCTATAATTTACACAAAAACTGGACTTTACGCTCTGTCGAGAAGGTATTTCCACAGATTGGTCCAATTGAACTGGAACACGCCTGGGATGGAATTATCCGGATGACGACCGACAATATCCCTAGATTCCATATGTTCGACAAGGGGATGATCACTGTGACCAGTTACAATGGTCGTGGTATCGGTCCTGGGACCATGTTTGGTAAGCTTTTAGCGGAGTATACACGCACTGAGTCAGCCGAATGTATCCCGTTGCCACTGACAAACCAGGAGGATATTTCTAGTCGGATTCTGCGGGGACTCTATTATGAGGTTGGCGCGCGATTATACCATTTTGCCCAGCGGCGGTTTTAAATTTTCACTGATTTTGCATATGAATAAAAGGAGTATTTAGCATGGATTTTTTAAAAGAGCTTGGCATTAAAGAGAGGAACTTCGGAGCCTCAACAGGATTGGAGTGGAACAGCACAACCGATCAGGGCGAATTGAAGATTGTCTCCCCCGTTGATGGTAAACATATTGCCAGCGTTTATCTCGCCTCTGAAGCTGACTACGACAAACTGGTCGCCAAAGCCAATGAAGCTTTTAAGCAGTGGCGCAAAGTCCCCGCTCCAAAACGGGGTGAAGTTGTCCGGCAGATTGGATTAGAGCTGCGCAAATACAAAGATGCCCTCGGAACTCTGGTCTCCTATGAAATGGGGAAATCCCTCCAGGAGGGTAAAGGTGAAGTTCAGGAGATGATCGATATCTGTGACCTCGCAGTCGGTCAATCCCGGCAGCTTTACGGTGTGACTACTGTCTCTGAACGAGAAAATCACCGGATGTACGACCAGTATCATCCTCTCGGGATTGTTGGAACCATCAGTGCTTTTAACTTCCCTGTTGCGGTATGGTCGTGGAATGCCATGATTGCTACCATTTGTGGCAATACCAACCTGTGGAAGCCATCATCCAAGGTTCCTTTGACCGCCATTGCTGTCCAGAATATCCTCGCTGAAGTCATTAAATCTAACGATCTGCCCGAGGGGTTATTCACCCTCGTCGTCGGTCGCGGCTCCTCCATTGGTGAGAAATTGCTGAATGATAAGCGGGTTCCCTTGATTTCAATTACTGGATCAACGGAAGTTGGTCGTCATGGTGCAGAAATTATCGCTAGGCGATTTGGTAAATCAATTCTTGAGCTCGGCGGGAACAACGCTATTATCCTGACGCCCCATGCTGATCTTAAAGTGGCACTTCCGGCGATGGTTTTTGGTGCAGTAGGAACGGCGGGACAGCGCTGTACCTCGACCCGTCGCTTGATCATTCATGAATCCATTTATGACAAAGTTAAAGAAGCGATTGTTAAGGCCTATCGTGGTTTGAAAATCGGAGATCCCCTTGATGAAGGTAACCACGTTGGACCTCTGATTGATAAAATGGCGGTAACCGATTTTTCCCTGGCATTGGAAAAAGTGGTTCGGGAAGGCGGCAAGGTGATCCAGGGGGGTGAGGTTCTTGAGGGAAAAGGGTACGAATCTGGTTGCTATGTCAATCCCGCTGTCGTTGAAGCTGAGAACAGTTATGAAATTGTTCAGGAAGAGACCTTTGCTCCAATTCTGTATCTTATTAAATATAGTGGTGACGTAAGCAATGCTATTGAACTGCATAACAATGTTGTTCAAGGACTCTCTTCAGCCATCTTCACTGAGAACCTTCTTGAGGCTGAGGAATTTCTCTCTGCGGTCGGTTCCGATTGCGGTATCGCTAATGTCAATATTGGTACCTCAGGTGCCGAGATCGGTGGTGCTTTTGGTGGTGAAAAAGAGACCGGTGGCGGTCGTGAATCAGGCTCTGATGCCTGGAAAGGCTATATGCGTCGGCAGACTAACACTATAAATTATGGGAAAACTCTGCCTCTGGCTCAAGGAATTAAGTTCGATATTTAGAGAAAACAAAGTGTCGTTCCGCTTTGCGAAACGACACTTTGTTACGTATTATTGAATCGTAGAATTCTACTATTTTGATTAAGCGATAGCCTGCTATGGGGGTGGCTCGTTTGAAACTTTTCAACACTCCGGCTTATGTGTCTCTGTGAAAGGAGGAAAATTCGACACTTTTTTGAAGTAAAAACCATGTTTATCAATGAGGTATATTTCAACAACCCTTAGCACTGAGGAGGAAAACGATATGGCACGCACAATGAAGCATTATCTGGTTATTCTTTTAGCTGTAGTCGTATGTACGGCATGGCTTACCCCAATCGCCCAGGCTCAAACCTTTAAACTCGCTCACTGTGTTAAACCTGATCCCGAAGGTCCGTATCAAGCTACAGCCCTGAAATTCCAGGAGCTGGTCGAAAAATATACCGATGGCCGCATCAAAATAAAGATTTTCCCTCAAATGCAACTTGGTGATGACCGTGCAATTCTGGAAGGTGTCAGGGATGGACTTATCGAAATAGGTCTGGTCACCATGGGCCCTATCGGTGCTTTTGATTCTCGCGTAGACTTACTCGAACTTCCGTTTTTATTTAAAAACGTTAAGCATTTAGATGCTGTAATCGAAGGTCCTATTGGTAAAAAACTGCTTGATATGGATAAAAAGTCAGGTTTGATGGGATTGGCTTATTCTGTAGATGGTAACAGCAATATTACCAACTCCAAGCACCCCATCAAAAGCGTGAAGGATTTCAAGGGATTGCAAATGCGAACTATTGAATCTCCAATGCGCGTTGCTGTCATGAAAGCTCTGGGCGCAAATCCCATTCCAATTGCCTACGCCGAACTTTACACAGCCCTTTCGACCGGTGTTGTTGATGGTCAGTCCAATCCTAATTGGGTTATCACTGCAAGGTCTCTTGCTGAAGTTCAAAAATATATCACCATAACTCAACATATCTGGGCTGGCACCATGATTCTCACCAGCCCCGAAACTTTTGCAAAACTTTCTGAAAAGGATCAAAAAGCACTCAGAAAAGCAGCTTTTGAAGCCGGTAAATACGGTCGTAGCGTGTACCGTAAAGGGGAGGACAAACACCTGAAATTGGCTATCGAACACGGGATGGAAGTGGTCTATCATCCAGACATCGAATCGATGATGAAAGCGACTCAAAGTGTGTATGATGACGTTTTCAAAGAACACCCTGAATGGGAAGCTATTGTCAAAGAAATCAGAGCCGCTGGAAAAGATTATTAAAGAATAAAGTGAAATTACCCGCAGCTTGCTGCGGGTAATTTCACTTTATAGTGCTATATAGCGTTGTTCTGCTAATAATTGGGCTGATCGTTGATTCAAAAAACAATTCACCAAAATCAAAATGAGTTTGCTTGATGACGGTCTACTGTTTTATTGCTCAAACAGTCAAAAAAGGAAGGTTTCTATGTCGTCTAAATCCCAACAATCACTCAATGCAATTTATCTTACGCTCAGTTGTGGACTGAAATACCTGGATGTGGCACTCCGCTACTTGTTGGCTTTTAGTATGGCGCTGATTATGTCATTGGTCGTTTTTCATGTATTTGGTCGATATCTTGTTGGCAAAACCTATATGGGTACTATGGAGCTGGTGCGCTACAGCATGGTTTGGATGTCTATGCTAGGTGCGGCTGTGGCTTTTAGTGCCAGAGAGCATGTGTCTATCACATTTTTAAAAACACGCATGACATCCGTGTCCTGGGTTTGGTTGAATTTTGCGGGTAATGCAATGCTGTGCTTGTTTTTGATCGTCATGGTTATCGGAGGTGTAGCAATCAGCGTACGGAATCTGAATCAAACCTCTTTGGGTATGCAGATTTCCATGTTTTATCCCTATTTGGCCATTCCCGTGGGTGGAGCTATCATGATTCCCTATGTTCTGTCGGATATCCTGAGAAATTTACTCAGCTTGTTTCCAGACCCCGCAGAAAGGAATTAACTCCATGATTTATCTTCTCTTTGCCTTGTTTTTGATTCTGGCATTCACAGGCATTCCTGTTGCCTTTGCATTGGGAGTTCCGGCAGTTGTTTACGTGCTCATTAATCATATTACGTTTATTTTGGTTGCTCAAAAAATGTTTACCGGTATGGATTCTTTTTTGCTGACCGCTATACCGCTATTTATTCTGGCTGGTAATTTGATGAATGCAGCCAATCTCACCGAAGAGTTGGTGGACTTTTGTAAATTAATTGTAGGTCATGTCAGAGGCGGACTAGCCCATGCTAACGTCTTGATATCCATGATTTTTGCCGGCATGACGGGGGCTGGTGTAAGCGATACTGCGGCGGTTGGTTCCATCCTGATTCCAGGCATGGTCAAAGATGGATATGATGAGGATTTTACCTGTGCAGTCACGGCTATATCCTCGACCGTGGGGCCCATAATCCCTCCGAGTATTCCTTTTCTCGTTTATGCATCAATGACAGGAATGTCGGTAGGAGCATTATTTCTGGTTGGTGTGATACCAGGTATTTTGTTGGGGTTATCGCAGATGCTGGTTATTGCTTGCAAAGCGAAAAAATTAAATCTGCCACGTTTGGAAAATCAGGTTTCGATGAAGCAAATATTCATCGCCGGCAAAAATGCTGCAATGGCCTTGATGATGCCTGTAATTATCTTGGGTGGTATTGTAGGAGGGCTGGCGACGCCGACAGAATCTGCGGCCATCGCTGCTTTTTATGCCTTCATTGTTGCTGCATTCATACGCAGAAGCGTCGTCAAACCTAAGGTCTTACTGCAAGTTTTTATCCAGAGTGCCATTACAACAGGTGGAGTGATGATTTTGCTCGGCACCGCAGCTTTGTTTTCATACATTCTGACCATCGAGATGTTCCCCGATAAAATTTCGGAGCTGATCATGTCGCTGACGGATAACAAAATCATCATTTTATTAATGGTCAATGTCGTTCTTTTAATCGTTGGCATGTTCTTGGATGTAATACCGGCCATGCTGGTCATGACCCCTGTTTTTTTGCCGCTCATGAAATCAATCGGTGTTCATCCTCTGCACTTTGGCGCGTTCATGGTCCTCAATCTTGTCATCGGTCTAGCTACTCCGCCAGTGGGGATGTGTCTATTTGTGGCTGCCAATATTGGAAAACGCTCCATAGAAACTGTTTCTGTGGCACTGCTTCCTTTTCTCGTGGCCGTCATCTTGGTTCTTCTCTTTCTGACATATTGTCCCGATGTTGTTATGTGGCTTCCTAAAATGTTCGGTTATCTTTAAGGAAACACGATGATGAAATTTACCAATATGATAACAACTGTGGATACTCACACACAAGGTGAACCCACCAGAATTGTTATGTCAGGAATAGGATCCATTCCTGGATCATGTATGATGGAAAAAAAACAGTGGATGTCCATCAATCGTGATCATCTCCGCCAGATGGTCATGCATGAACCTCGGGGACATCAGGATATGTTTGGTGCTGTGCTCACTGAGCCCTGTAACTCCGAGGCCCATGCCGGGGTTATCTTTATGGATGGTGGCGGATACCTTAATATGTGCGGTCATGGCTCCATGGGGGTGGTGACTGCACTTTTGGAAACCGGGATGGTAACAGTGAATCCGGGGCAGAATGAGGCATTGATTTGCTTGGACACCCCAGCAGGAATGATTCACAGCAAAGCAATTATCAATGAGCAGGGGCAGGTTCAACAAGTTACCATTCAAAACCAGCCCGCCTTTTGGGTCACGAAGATTCAAGTAGACATCCCCCCGCTTAGAAATATTACTGTTAATATCGCCTATGGTGGCAATTATTTTGCTCTTGTCAATGTAGAGGATTTGAACTTGACGATTGAGCCATGCCACTTGGATGAACTTAAAAAACTTGGCATTGCCATTCGTGAAGCAGTGAATCAAAAAGTACATATCACCCATCCTGCTACAGGCCTCGCTGGTATTGTTGCATTGACAGAAATTTACCAAAATACGGAGCCGGCCAGAAATGTAGTGGTTTTTGGTGCCGGTCAGATTGATAGGTCCCCTTGCGGCACTGGCACTTCGGCCAAAATGGCGTTTCTGCATCATGGCAGACAATTAGCCGTAGACGAGATCTATCCGTATCAAAGTATTTTCGGAACAGAATTTATTGGCAAAATCATTCAGGAAACCCGAATCGGTGACACCATGGGAATAATCCCGGAAATTACAGGAAACGCCTATATTACCGGGTTTCACCAATTTATTTCTGATCCAAATGATGCCTATCGGTATGGGTTTGAAACAGCCTCTCCATGCTAAAAGATAATTTAATTGCTAAACGCTTAACTTAAGTATCAGCGTTATAACGCTTTATAATTGCTATCCAATTTTTATGAACAACTCAGATGAGAAGGAAGGTCAAGATGATCTATCGTGTGGAAAAAGGTCAATACAGCGCAGGTCAAGCAATCGGCATTCTCTTACTGGACGCAATGCTACCACTGGCACCGGGAGATGTCGCAAACGCAACGTCTTACCCCTTTCCGGTTATATATAAGACGGTTAAGTCTGCATCATCTCATCGTCTGATTTTCGAACGGGATCCGGAATTGGCTCAACCCTTTATTGACGCTGGGCTTGAACTGATTCAGCAGGGTGTCCGGGCAATCACCAGCGATTGTGGTTTTATGGCTCTGTTCCAAGAGCAACTGGCCGAAGCCTTGCCGGTTCCAGTCATGCTGTCCAGCCTATTGCAGGTACCGTTTATTCACCGGATGTTGCGCAAAAATGAAAAGGTTGGAATATTAACCGCTCAGGGACAAAACCTCACTGCAAGACATTTTGAGGCTACTGGGATTGATGCGTCGACGGTTGTGGTTTTGGGCATGGAGGAGACTGAGAACTTTTATGGTGCATTCATAACCGAAACCGGAGTTCTTGATACTGATATTGCCAGGGATGAGATTGTTGGACAGGCGAAAAAATTAGTCTCAAGTGATCCTTCTATCAAAGCAATCTTGCTCGAATGTTCCAATATGCCCCCTTATGCATATGCTGTACAGGAAGCAGTAGGACTGCCCGTTTTTGATTTTAACACGATGATTAACTATGTCTTTTCTGCCCTGGAGCAACGCCCTTATCAGGGATATGTATAAGCAACTCAGTTATCCCTTCATCAATGTGGGGAGTGAAAGTTAGCCATGAATATTAACGTATGTCTGGCAGGTGCCACTGGCTGGGCGGGATCCGCTTTGGCGCAAGGAATATATTCAGCACCAGATTTGGAATTGGTCAGCGCAGTATCAAGGTCTCACGCTGGAAAACCACTTGGTTCTGTTATCGGCCAGGCAGACAATACGACCCTTCTCTCCGCAACAGTAGCTGAAGCGTTACTTACTCGTCCGGAGGTATTTATTGAGTACACCAAACCCGATGTAGCCAAGGCCAACATACTGCTGGCACTTCAACAGGGTTGCCATGTTCTGGTGGGAACGTCCGGTTTGAGAGAGGACGACTATCAGGAAATCGATGAAGTCGCACAAGCAGTGGGCAAAGGGGTGCTGGCCTGTGGCAATTTCTCGCTTACCGCAGTACTTTTTCAAAAGTTTTCAGAAATGGCGGCTAAGCATATTCCCCATTGGGAGATAATTGATTACGCCAGCTCCACTAAAATTGACTCTCCGAGTGGGACAGCAAGGGAGCTGGCATATCGCCTCTCCAAAATCAGAGAATCCCAGCTTGATGTCCCTCATGATCAAAGTCAGGGTCCCGAAGGAATCCGCGGGGCCCGCCTCAATGGAACCCAGGTTCACGCAGTTCGCCTTCCAGGTTACGTGCTTTCGCTTGATGCGATCTTTGGTATGCCCGACCAAAAGTTGGTAATAAGGCATGAAGCCGGAACAAGTGCTCTACCCTATGTGGATGGAGCACTGCTGGGAATAAGAAAAGTTACAAGCTTGGTCGGTTTACATCGCGGCTTGTCCTCAGTCATGGACCTTTGATATGGAGAACTGCTCTTATCTGTTAAACACTTTCCCTTTGCTGCTCGTGTGTTTTCTCGTTGGGACAAATGTCGTCTGGTTGCCAAAACTCAGATACTCACTTGGAGCAGACCTGCTCCCCTTATCGACGAGGTGAGGGCTTATGAATGTGAATCGTATCATCACGACCATAGACACACATATAGCTGGCCAACCGACCCGGGTTGTTACCAGCGGACTGCCCTATATCCCGGGGAAAAGCATGCAGGAAAAAAAGGCATGGATGGTAAACAACGAGGAAGATCTGCGAAAAATGCTCAAGTTGATCGGTAGTCGAGTGAGTAAGCGCAACAGGTTATTCTTGATGCTCCGGCCGGAAAAATCCACGCTGCGGTCCGGCTGGAGGGAGGTCGGGCCGATTTGGTCGAAATCTATGAAGAAACCGACCCGCCACGCAATGTTGTGATTTTCGGCTCAGGACAGGCCGATCGTTCGCCCTGCGGCACCGGTACAGGAGCTAAAATGGCGCTGCTCCATGTGCAGAACA
>Ga0256842_1001520_pt1 | contig 18354 bp, 15 predicted proteins | sample 4559240metaG_FD_185973 | JGI IMG/M metagenome (GOLD analysis project Ga0256842, IMG submission 185973) | Hydrothermal vent microbial communities from Guaymas Basin, Mexico - 4559-240 | ecosystem: Environmental > Aquatic > Marine > Hydrothermal vents | place: Mexico: Guaymas Basin | collected...
TGTAGATATTGGTGGTGGTACTACTGAGATTGGTGTTGTTTCTTTAGGTGGGCTTGTTCTTTCAAAATCTATCCGTACTGCTGGTGATAAAATCGATATGGGTATCATCAACTATGTCAGAAAAAAATACAACTTGCTTATAGGTGAAAGAGTTGCTGAAGATATTAAAATAAATATTGGAACAGCAGTTACTTTAGATGAAGAACTTGTTATGACTATAAATGGTCGCGATCAGGTTGAAGGGCTTCTCTCTTCTGTTGAGCTAACAAGTGAGGATGCAAGAGAAGCTATGCGTGAACCTCTAAAAGAGATCTCTGAAGCACTTCGTGATGTATTAGAGCAAATGCCTCCAGATTTAGCAGGAGATATTGTAAACCATGGTATCATTCTTACTGGTGGTGGAGCACTTATCCGTCAACTTGATAAATACCTTTCTGATATCGTTAAAATCCCAGTATTTGTAGCAGATGAACCGCTTCTTGCTGTTGCTCGTGGAACTGGTCGTGCTTTAGAAGAGATAGATTTACTACAAGAGTTATTTGAGAATGAATAAAAGTCTACTGGGCTTTTTTTCAATCTTTATTGCCTTACTAATTGGGGCAATCTACTACACAAATATAATACAGTCACCTTTTATATCTGCACTAAACAGCATAAATTTAACTTTTCATAACAGTACAGAATTTGTACAAAATCAAATAAACAAACACTTTTTTCAAGCAGAGCATATTAGTATTTTAGAAGAAAAACTTCAAAAATATGAAAATAATCATCTAGTTATGCAACAACTTGCATCTGAGATAAATGATCTATTTAAAGAAAATCACTCACAACTAAAAACAAACCCAAAAGTTCAACTAGTAAGAACTATCTCTTATGAAAAGTTTGGAAACCTAAATAAAATATGGCTAGAAGTTCCTGATTATAACTCTTCTAAAATCTACGGTTTAACATATAAAGAGCTTGTGGCAGGGATAGTTATAGAGAAGAATGGTAGAGCATTAGGACTTTTAAATAAAGATATTAAAAGTTCTTACGCCGTTTATGTTGGCGATGAAAAAGCACCAGGAATTGCTCATGGAAATAATGGAGAAAACCTTATTGTTAAGTTTATTCCTGCTTGGTTTAACATAAAAAAAGGTGATGAAGTTATAAGCTCAGGTCTTGATGAAATATTTTTTAAAGGTCTAAAAGTTGGAACTGTTATAAGTGTTAAAAAATCTCAAGGTTATCAAAATGCTGTTATTAAGCCATACTATAAAGCCAATAATCCAAACTATTTCCATATGATTAAAAAAATTAAGTGATTTAAAAGTACCTCTTAGCTATAATCGCGTTATTATATATACTAATTTTACAAGGTTTCTATATGCCAAAACGCACCGACATAAATACTATTTTACTTATTGGCTCTGGTCCGATTATTATCGGTCAAGCTTGTGAATTTGATTATTCTGGAACTCAAGCAGTTAAAACTTTAAAAGAGCTAGGTTACCGTGTAATTCTAATCAACTCAAACCCTGCAACTATTATGACTGATCCAGAATTTGCAGACCGTACATACATCGAACCAATCAAAGAAGATGTAATTGCTAAAATCATTAAAGATGAAAATGTTGATGCAGTACTCCCTACAATGGGTGGACAAACTGCTCTAAATGTAGCAACGAGTATGTATGAAAAAGGTATGCTTGATGGTATTGAATTTTTAGGTGCTACACCAGAAGCTATCCACAAAGGTGAAGACCGTTCAGCTTTTAATGAAGCTATGATAAAAATTGGAATGGATTTACCAAAAAGTGAAAATGCATATAGCGTTGAAGAGGCTATTGATGTAGTTAAAAAGATTGGTTTTCCTGTGATTTCAAGAGCTTCTTTTACACTTGCGGGTGGTGGTTCAGGTGTCGCTTATAATATGGAAGAGTTTAAAGCATTAGCAGAAGAAGGTATATCTGCTTCTCCTGTTGGCGAAATAGAGATTATGGAATCTATGCTAGGTTGGAAAGAGTATGAGATGGAAGTTATTCGTGACAAAGCGGATAACTGTATCATCGTTTGTGCTATTGAAAACTTTGACCCAATGGGTGTTCATACTGGTGATTCTATTACAGTAGCTCCAGCTCTAACTCTAACAGATAAAGAGTACCAAAGAATGCGTAATGCTTCTTTTGATATTTTAAGAGAAATCGGTGTAGATACTGGTGGATCTAATGTTCAGTTTTCAATCTGCCCTAAAACTGGTCGTATGATTGTTATTGAGATGAATCCTCGTGTATCTCGTTCATCAGCTCTAGCATCTAAAGCAACTGGTTATCCTATCGCTAAAGTTGCAACTTTACTTGCTGTTGGTTTTACACTAGATGAAATCACAAATGATATCACAGGGACTCCTGCATCATTTGAGCCTGTGATTGATTATGTTGTTACTAAGATTCCTCGTTTTACATTTGAAAAATTCCCTGAAGCTGTAAACACTTTAAGTACATCTATGAAATCAGTTGGTGAAGTTATGGCTATTGGTCGTACCTTTAAAGAATCTTTGCAAAAAGCTCTTTGTTCTCTTGAAACTGGTCTTTGTGGTTTTGATGAGATAGATGCTGATGATGATTTTGTTAAACATGAGATTCGTCGTCCTAATGCTGACCGTATTCTTTATGTAGCTGAAGGTTTCCGTCGTGGAATGACTATAGAAGAGATGTATGATACATGTCAAATAGATCATTGGTTTTTATTCCAAATGCAAGAGCTATTAGAAGCTGAAGCATCTATTACAGATAAAATTTTATTTGATGAAGAGTTTATGCGTCGTATTAAAGTAGATGGTTTTTCAGATAAACGCATATCTCAACTAATAGCTAAAAACTCAAACCATAATGTAAGTGAAGATGAAGTTTATACAAAAAGAAAATCTCTACATGTAGAGCTAGAGTTTAATGAAGTTGATACTTGTTCAGCAGAGTTTGAAGCATTAACTCCATATCTTTACTCAACTACAAACATCACAAAATTACCAAATGTTACTAAACGTGTAAGTGATAAAAGAAAAGTGCTTATTTTAGGTGGTGGACCAAATAGAATCGGTCAAGGAATTGAGTTTGATTACTGTTGTGTTCATGCAGCTTTTGCTCTAAAAGAGATGGATATTGAGTGTATTATGTACAACTGTAATCCTGAAACTGTTTCAACTGACTATGATACTTCTGATGTACTTTACTTTGAACCAATTGACTTGGAACATGTTCGTGAGGTTATAGAAAATGAAGAACCAGATGGTATTATTGTTCACTTTGGTGGACAAACTCCTCTTAAACTAGCAGACGCTCTTACAAAAATAGGTGCAAATCTCTCTGGGACTCCATCTGCTGTAATCGATTTAGCAGAAGATAGAGAATTGTTTTCTAACTTTGTTATAAAAAATGGACTTAAACAGCCTGAAAATGGTCTAGCTCGTAAAAAAGAGGAAGCTGCTCCAATAGCTAATAAACTAGGTTATCCAGTCCTTGTTCGTCCATCATTTGTTCTTGGTGGTCGTGGTATGAAAATAGTTTACTCTGAGGATGAACTTAACCAATACATGGAACTAGCAATAAGTGTAAGTAATGAAGCTCCAGTTCTAATTGATAAATTCCTTGACCAAGCAATAGAGCTAGATGTTGATGCTATTTGTGATGAGACTGATGTTTATATCGGTTCTGTTATGCAACATATTGAAGAAGCTGGGATTCACTCTGGAGATTCAGCTTGTTCACTTCCTCCAGTAAACTTGAGTGATGAGATGATTGCTAAAGTTGAAGCACAAACTAAAACTATTGCTCTTGGTCTGGGAGTTATTGGACTTATGAATGTTCAGTATGCAATCTATAAAGATGAGATTTATCTTATAGAAGTAAATCCTCGTGCATCTCGTACAGTTCCTTTTGTATCTAAGGCTACGGGTATGCCTCTTGCAAAAGTTGCAACTCGGGTTATGATGGGTGAGACTCTTAGAGATTCCCTTAACTTCTATGATAAGTATGATATCGTTCAAGAAGTAAATGGACTACTAAAACCTCGTCTAAAAGGTCATGTATCTGTAAAAGAAGCAGTATTTCCTTTCCATAAACTTATTGGGGCGGATTTAGTTCTAAGTCCTGAGATGAAAAGTACTGGTGAAGTTATGGGGATCAGTTCTAACTTCGGTGTATCTTTTGCTAAAGCTCAACTATCAGCTGGAAATAAAATCCCAACAGGTGGTACTTGTTTTCTTTCATTTGTAGATGCTGATAAAGTTCATGCAACTGAGATAGCTACCGGACTGGTTAAACATGGGTTTAAACTTGTTGCAACTAAAGGAACTCAAACTATTATAGAAGAAGCTGGAATCGAATGTAAACTAGTTCTTAAAATATCTGAGGGTCGTCCAAATATTGAAGATAGCATGAAAAATGATGAAATTGCAATGGCAATAAATACTTCTGATAACAATACCTCTAAGAAAGATGCTACAGTTATTCGCCAAGAAGTTCTAAAAAGAAGTATCCCATACTTCACAACACTATCTGCTGCAAGAGCATTAATCCTTGCACTAGATGAGATGGAAGATGATTCATGGTCAGATGCAAAAGCACTTCAAGACTTTCTAGCATAATCCTAACTCAAACCGATACAACTGTCGGTTTTTTATCTCTAGATGCAGATGTACTCTATGAGATAAAAGAACGCTCCACAAAAAAACAATTTATAAAAGTTTATACTAATTTTAAAACTTTACTCTCTACATGTAGAGTACCGAACACTCAAAAAAACATCATAAGACGAGCTAAAAAAACTACATTTATAGTAAAAAATCAAGCATTTAGAGTTACTGACAATGTATTAGACTCTCAAATATTAAGAGATTCTACATGTAGATACTCAACATCAGCAAATAAATCCACTGAAAAGTTCTCTAGAGAATTTTGTGAAGATAAAGCTGATATAATAATAGAAAATATTGATGGACTAAAAGAAAACAGTTCCTCAAAGCTTATAAAACTAAATCATAATAAAAGGAAAAAACTAAGATGAGTAAACTTATTCAAGCACTTCTAACTGGTATATTTATCACTTTTATTTTAGATTTTTTTATCTTTTTGGGAATTAAACTCAACTATATAGATTTTTATGAGATTGATGTTTATTATAATATTTTATTTGCTGATCATCAAAATATTTATATTTTTGCTTTAAGTTCTATTCTTTTAGGACTAATGGTTAGTTATTTACCTAATAAAAAAATCACTTTAATTGTATTGAGTTTTTTAGCACTTTTATCTTTATCAACTCTTATTCATGGAGTTGGAAATACTATTGGTGCTGATATACTAATGCATAAAAATAAAACTCTAAAAGACACTAAACACTCTTTTATGGGTGATATATATTATAATGGTAGGACAACAATAACATTTTATGATTACGAACTCAAAAAAATGATAACTTTACAAAAAAAGGATTTAATTTAATGAAATATATTTCAAGTATAGCAAGTGGTGTAGCACTTGGTTCAGCAGGCATCGCAATGATGTCAGTTTTAACTGGATGTGAAGCTCCACAAGAGAAACAACAAAATAGATTTTTAGTAATAGAGCAACAAACTAACGGTAAATATATAGTTGTTGAAGAGATGCCCACAGAGGGTCCAAGTCGTGCTATAATCCGTGAAAAAGATGAAAATGGAAATGTTACAGAACGTTTTATGAATGAAGCAGAGATGAAAGCCTTAGCTGAGCAAGAGTATCAAAAAGTTCAAAATGGAACAAGTGAAACTACTCAATCAGGCAGTGGAGGAATGGGTCTAGGTGGGACTATTTTAGCCGTAGCTGCTGGATCACTTATGGGTAACATGATAGCAAACTCTTTAATGGGAAACAAAAACTTCTCTCAACGAGCATCATCAGTAAACAAAAGTGCATATAGTCGCTCAGCTGCAGGAAAAGCCTCTCGTGCTGGAAAATCTACAAGAAGAAAAAGCTTCTTTGGCGGGAATAGTAGACGCTCTTCATATGGAAGCAGAGGTTTTGGCGGTTGATTAATCTAAATAAAATAAATAAACTAAGTGATGAAACTTTAGAAAATATAGGTTTTACTTGGCATACAGATACAGATGGAACTAAGTATATAAGTGATGAACTCGTTCAAATCACACAAGAGGAAGCTGAGGCTTATTACGAGGCTGGAAATGAACTTTATGATATGTTTGTTGAGTGCGCTCAACATGTTATAGATAATGATCTGTTTTTTGAAATTGGCATCCCTTTTAACCTTGTTGAGATGATAAAAAAATCTTGGGAAAATGATGTTCACTGGCATATTTATGGTCGCTTTGACCTAGCTGGTGGAGTTGATGGCGAACAGATAAAACTTATAGAGTTTAATGCAGATACTCCAACTTCTCTTTTTGAAACAACCCTACTCCAATGGGCATTACTAAAAGAAAACAATATGGATGAAGATAAGCAGTTTAACAACGCTTATGAAGCTATAAAAAACAACTTTAAAAGACTTGTAACTCTGGATGAAGAGGTATTGAGCTTTGATGACAACTATGATGGATGGAAGATACTATTTTCATCGGTTGAAGGTGATGATGAAGAGGAAGCTACAACAAGATTACTCCAACAAATCGCAACTGATGCAGGATTTAACACAAGCTTTGAATACTTAGAAAATGTACGATTTGATGAAGATGGGATATTTGATGCACAAGATAATAACTACGAATACTGGTTTAAACTTTTCCCGTGGGAAGATATAGCTACAGATGAACCAGAACTAGCTACAGTTCTAACAAATATTATGCAAAATCAAAAAGCTATACTTCTTAACCCTGCATACACCCTACTTTTTCAATCAAAAGGTATGCTAAAAATATTATGGGACCTATACCCAAACCATCCCCTACTTCTAAAAACTTCATATGAGCCACTAGATACTCTACATGTAGAGAAGTGCGTATTTGGACGAGAGGGTGCAAACACTAAGATAATAGATAAAGATGGAACAATACTAGAACAAACAGATGGTGAGTACGATAACTATAAAAAAGTATATCAGGAGTATGTAGATTTTCCTAAAGACTCTCAAGGTAGTAAATACCAAGCAGGAGTTTTTTTCGCTTACGAATCTTGCGCACTAAGTTTTAGAAAAGGTGGAGAGATTATGGATAATATGTCTAAGTTTGTGGGGCATGTAATACAATAAAGAAGCAGCGAAGCAAACTTTCATGCAAAGCTTGCTTTCGCAACTATTTTTTCTTTAGGCAAGGAGGAGTTTAACGAAGCGAACTACTGTTCGTGAGTTAATCTACAACGAAGTATAAAGGAAAAAGAGTTGTGAAAGTGGTGGCCAATCTCGGAATCGAACCAAGGACACACTGATTTTCAGTCAGTTGCTCTACCGACTGAGCTAATTGGCCATTTTAATGTTGAACGGCATTATATGTAACTTATGCTAAAAGTATGCTTATATTTTATCTTCTTCTTTAAATCCTTTGATAAATTCTAAAAAGAACACTATAAATATTGAAAGTATAAGCCCAGTTATAAATGCAACTATAACTATTAGTTTTTTCTTAGGTTTTATTGGATTATCATTAATCATGATTTTTCCAACTATTTCAGTATTTTTATAGTTATGCGGTAACATTAAAGATTCTATTAGTAGTTTCTTCTCTTTTAGATTATTTATAGTTGTACTTAAAAGTGTATCTTTTTTATCACGCATATCCATTATCAGAGTATTTAACTTTATTATAAATGATGTTAAATCCCTTTTTTCCATTAATTTTAAAGCAGTTAATGATGGGTTCGACGATTCTATCTTTTTAAGATTTTTACTGATAAGTTTCACTTGATTATTAAAATTATTCAATGATTTTTCTTGAATTTTTATCTTACTTTCCAAAAGAGGTATCTCTCTTGTTTTTATATTTTCAATCCTGTTATCTACATTTGATATTTCTATCTCTCTTCTTTGCTTAACATCATCTAAGATTTTTTGATGTTTATTCTGAACATATTTTACAACTGACTCTATCTCTTTAACTGCTAAATTATTAGAAAATGAGTCTGCTTTTATTTCTATAAATTCTGTTGTTTTTTTAGAAGTAATTATAGAAATTATTTTAGCTTTTTTATTTTTATCATTTTTATACATATCAATAAATAAAATATTTAATCTTTTTACTAATTGAGAAGCATTATCAAGTGTGGCTTTATTATTATTATTATTATTATTATTGTAAAGTTTATAATTTCCTATTTCCAACAAAGCACGCGCTTCATAGATAGGTGTCTTCACATAAGCATAAATTACTGCCATAACAGTTATAACAGAAGTTATAATAACTATCTTCAACTTATTATCCATAATAGTTTTAAATAACTCTCGTAAATCTATCTCATCTTCTTCATATCTTTGTGTATTTATTTGATTTTCTTGCATAATTTTCCTATTTATTAAGTTGATGATTAAATTCTGGTACGATCTCTTTTAACTTCGCTATTTTATCATCTGTTTCTAAAAGTTCGTTTATATCTTTGTTAAGTTTAACAATATCATAAAAAGTTGGTTTGGCTACTGTTATAGACTCATAATCTGTTTCACAATCTGTATCATCTATAAGTAACTCTTCATAAAGTTTTTCACCAGGACGCAGACCTGAGAACTCTATACTGGTACCATCTCGTCCACTAAGCTCTATCATCTTTTTAGCTAAGTCGACTATTTTGATTGGCTCACCCATATCAAGTATAAATATCTCACCACCTGTCCCAATAGCTCCTGCTTGAAGCACTAACTCACAAGCCTCAGGTATCAACATAAAGTAGCGAGTTATATCTGGATGAGTTACAGTAATAGGCTGTCCGTTGTCTATTTGAGATTGAAACTTCGGTATTACGCTTCCGCTAGAGCCTAGTACATTTCCAAAACGAACAGCTACTATATCTGTACCATTTCCATTAGAGTTCTGTGCATAAAGCTCACATATACGCTTTGTAGTACCCATTACATTTGTAGGTCGCACAGCTTTATCTGTGCTTATCATTACAAATTTTTCAACACCATATTTTATAGATAAATCTATAACATTTTTAGTACCGACAACATTGTTTAGTATTCCTTCATGTACATTTGCTTCAACCAAAGGCACATGTTTATAAGCTGCTGCATGTATAACTATTTGAGGTTTGTACTGTTTAAATGTTTCTTCAATAATCTCTTTATTTACAACATTTTGCATTATAGCAATAGTATCTATTTTTTGAAGTTCTTGCTCAATAGCATAAAGATTATACTCACTATGATCTAGCAATATCAATCTTTTAGCTCCAAACTTCTCACACTGCCTACATATCTCACTACCTATGCTACCACCAGCACCAGTAACAAGAACCACTTTACTTCTAATAAACTCAGATATTTTACCTTTATCTAAATCTTTTGGATGTCTAGCAAGTAAGTCTTCTACCGATACATTTTTAAGTTGTTTTGAAAAATCTTGACTCTCCAGTATATCATCAATAGATGGTAAAATTTTGATAGATTTAAAGTAAGTAGAAAGTTTTTCATAAATCTCTTTTGTTCTTACTTTTGTAGCTGTTGGCATAGCGATAACTAGCAAATCTAATTTTTCCTTACCAATGCTATCTTTAAGCTTTTCTTTTGATAAAACCTTTATGCCATCTATGGAACGATTTTGAATTATTTTATCATCATCTACAAAAAATCTAACCTTATACTCACTCTGGGAAAATTCTGATTCTAGTTTAATTCCAGCCTTTCCAGCACCATATATCACAACACTTTTAGTTTTTTCAACCCTACTTCTGTTAATAATAAAATAGTAAAAATACATCAAAAAATTTATGGAAAAAAGATATAAAAATAGTTCAGAAGCTAAAAAAGAGAATCTATATTCACCATAAAAATACGGCGTATAAAATATGAAAGCCACAATATACACAAAACTTTTTATAAGAAATGTTTTTTGTGAAGCTTTTGACCAAGAGAGAGAATAATCACGAAATATTAAAAATGATGATAACATTCTAATAATAACAACACTTAAAACTATATTTATATCAAAAGATATATGAAATATAAAAAAAGTCCATGCAAATGTTATGAAAGTAAGTAAAATTATTACTAAAAAATTAAGTACACGCTTATCTAATTTCAATATTTACAAACTACTTTCTTATTTATTTTTTAAAATATCTGAAGTCATTAAGTATTAATCATTCATAAGCGTATTATATCACAATAGACTATTTACAAGCACTCGCAGTCATATTTTCTATATTTTTAGCAACAGTTTTATTACCAATACCTTTTACTAATGAAAGTTCATTAGTATTTTTAAAACAATGACCTTTTCTATACTCTATAATTGCCTGAGCCTTAGAACTCCCAATACCATTTAAAGAACTTAATTCAACAGCATTCGCAGTATTAATATCAACTGATGCAAACAACAATCCAAAACTCATAATAAATATAATAAAAAACTTCATATAACAACCTTTAATTTATTTAAAAGTAGTATATTATAATCTTTTTTTATTTGCAAGTTTTTTAACCCAAAGAATTCCATAAAATTCTACTTTTTTGAATTATTTCCCTTAACTATCACTATTAAAAATATCACGAGTATATACTTTATCTTTAACATCAAGTATATTGTCTTCTAGTCTATTTGCTACTATTACATCACTTATATTTTTAAACTCTGTTAAGTCTTTAATCACTTTTGAGTGAAAAAACTCATCTTCTGTAAACACTGGTTCATATATAACTATCTCTATACCTTTAGCTTTTATACGTTTCATTATTCCTTGGATTGCTGATGCACGGAAGTTATCTGAGCCTGATTTCATTACAAGTCTATAGATACCAACTACTTTTGGATTTTTAGATATTATACTATCTGCTATAAAATCTTTTCTTGTTGAGTTTGAATCTACTATTGAACTTATCAGGTTATTTGGTACATCTTTATAGTTAGCTCTAAGTTGCTTAGTGTCCTTTGGTAAACAGTATCCACCATAACCAAAACTTGGATTATTATAGTGAGTACCTATACGAGGATCAAGTCCAACACCTTGGATGATATCTTTAGTGTTAAGTCCATGAGACTCTGCATAGCTATCTAGTTCATTGAAGTATGATACTCTCATAGCTAGGTAAGTGTTTGAGAAAAGTTTTACTGCTTCTGCTTCTGTTGAGTCTGTTAGAAGCACATCTATGTTTTCTTTTTTAGCACCTTGCACTAATAAGTTTGCAAATATTTGAGCTCTCTCACTTTTTTCACCAACTATTATTCTACTTGGGTAAAGGTTATCATGAAGTGCTGAACCCTCTCTTAGAAATTCTGGAGAGAAGATTATGTTTGTAGTATTAAACTTTTCATTTACAGATTTGGTATAGCCTACTGGTACTGTTGATTTTATCACCATTGTAGCGTTTGGGTTTATCTCTAGTACATCTTTTATAACTATTTCAACTAGTTTAGTGTTAAAGTAGTTTGTTTCTGGATCATAGTCAGTAGGAGTTGAAATGATTACATAGTCAGCATTATCATATGCTTCATGTTTATCTAGTGTAGCTTTGAAATTTAAATCATCCCTTAGTAAATATTCACTTATCTCTTTATCTTCTATTGGAGATATTTTATTGTTAAGCATCTCTACTTTTTCTGGGATTATATCTAGGGCTATTACTTCATTATGTTGTGATAGTAAAACTCCGTTTGAAATTCCTACGTATCCTGTTCCTGCTACTGCTATTTTCATTAAGTATCCATTAGTTAAATTAACTAGAGTATAACAAATTTAGACTAAATAGCTAGTTAACAAATATTATTTTTCCCTTACTCTTAAAAAAATTGGAAATCTTGGATTGCCTTTAGAAGTTAATCCATAATATTTGAAAGTAATTATAGCATTGATTTTAGGTGGTTTTTTTCTTTGTTCATTGCTAAAACCTGATCCAATTTTAAGTATATGACCATTATCCATTTTACAAGAGAGTGAACCTAACTGATTTTTATACTTTCCTTTACCATTATTATATTTTACTACCTTGCACTCTTCATCAATGTAGCTTTTAACTTTAAGTGCATTATTATTTCGTCCTGTATAATAGCCTAAACTTCCATCACGGACCACAACACCCTCTCCACCTTTAGCTTCTACCTCTTTTAAAAACTTTTTTAAATCTTCTTTATTTCTAACTTTTATCTGTTTTATGATTTTTATATATTTACTCTCTTTGGCTACATGTAGACGATCTAGCAAATTTCCTTTTGCTTTTGGAACTTCAAAGATATTGTAAGTTAGTTCTTTCCAACGAGATTCTGAATAAATTTTAGAATGATGCTTTGTATTTACTATTGATGAGACATTTGAGAAATCACCTCTTTTACTCCAAAGTTCACCATCAAGTTTATATTTTGGAAAATCTTTTATAAAAAAAGTTGGTGGATTAAAAGGTTTTCCTGAGCGAGATATAAGTTTATTACCATCCCAATAAGCCCGAACACCATCAAGTTTTTCACTCATATACCAAGAACTAATATTTATATCTTTATTGTAGTTATTTAACAAAAATAATTTTGGTTTATCTGCAAATAAGACAATGCTTATAAATAGTATTAATATTATTTTCATCTTATATCTTTAATTTATAAATTTTTGCATGTGGATTAAGCGATACTTGCTCAAATAAATTTTTATCGTAATTTTCTAAAACGAAAAGTTGTATATAAAGAGAATTATAACTTTTTTCATCTAAAACTAAAAATGTTTTATAATCAGACATATATATCACATTTATCTCTCCTCTTATATTTAAACCTTGAGTATCTACTTTAAGCTTCATATCTTTAGAGTAAGATGTTGTTACAAATCTTTTTATAGGGATTACATCTTTACCCAAAGTTATAGTTTTATCTTTTAGATTTACCAGCACACCACGACCTAAATTAATCACTGCCCCATCTTGTCTAAATCGTTTACTTAAATAAAACAGAGGTTGACGTTTTTGCTTACCACTCATCAAGTCCATATTTGAGAAGACACTAACAGTTGGATATATATTCATCATTCTAAATGGTAAATAGAAATAGATATCCCTTGTTTTTTTAGGAAGAGTTATATTTGTCTCTAAAGACAGTAAAAAATCATTAGTATCATTGAATCCATAATCTTTTGTCATCTCTTCTATGTTTGAGAAAATATCTAACTTTTGTGGTTCATCTAGTTTATTATTTTCATCACGAATTTTAAATATTTTCTCAGTATACTCTACATCTAATCTTGCTAGTTTTGCAGATAAATCTTGAGGGTTTGTCAACATAAAGCTAATAGGAAAGTTAACACTACCGCTATGCTTTCCGCCATCTGCCAAAGTTTTTACATCTGCATAATATCTAAATGGATAACCATAATCCCACCATGAAATAAGGTAGTCTTCTCTTTGTGCTATTTTCTTTAAACTATCTAAAGAATTAACTTCATCTTTATTAAAAACAGTTGGAACTCGATAACCCTCTATATGTTTATAGTTTGGATACAAAATCATCAAGGTAAAAGCTATCATACTTAAAATTTTTAGTTTAGCTGTTGGCATGATTCTAGCAACTTCAGTAATTAAAAAAGCAACCCCAAATGCTAAAATAGGAACTGCATAAATAGTAAAACGAAGACCACCAACTGATGCTAAAAATCCTAAACCAATCATTGGTAAAGCAAGCAACATAATCTTATGACGATAAGCTAAGTAAGCATACCCACCAAGTGATACTATAAATGTTATAACATGTCCACTAATACGATTTGCAAAAGTCTCAAAGGGGATATGATTTGCTTCACGAATTGTTTGCATAACACTATAAAAATGTAGTTGCAGACCTTTTTCTCCTTGACTTATAGCATCTGTAAATACATAAGCTTTTAACTTACCCCATATTGGAGAAAAACCACCACTTATCAAAAATAAAAATATTGAAGTGTATAAAACATAATAAATCAATTTCTTATTTTCTTCTTTATTTTGTACTAGTCTAGTTGTAAATATATAATAAACTCCTAGAATTAATGGCAATCTTATAAATCCACTTACATTTAACATCGCAAACATCATGATTGCTAAAAGTTTATAATTGTAAAGATTTTTTCTATCCCAAATCAGTGTATATAAAAGTATAAGTGTAAAAAATGAAAGCTCTAGTGAATAAGACTGTGGATACCACCAACGATAAACTAAAATATCAAATGCTGTAATCAATAAATATATATCTTTATTTGTATTTATAGCCCAAATAATTGACCAAAGCAAAAACATTGGTAGTACAATATTTAGCATATCAGTATCGTAATAGCCTATCATTGTACGGTTATAATAAGACCATGTTATTGAAGCTAATAATGCAGCGATTAGTCCCATCTCTAAATTTTTTAAGCTTTTAGCTATCAATATAATAGGTACTACAAGTAATGAGCTTAAAAATACTGGCATAAAAAATATAACACTCTCAAAAGAGACAGGTAAAATATATGCAAAAAATGCTGTTAATTGTGAAGTAGCAGTACTTACTGAGGATAAATCATGTAACTGATGAAATTTATCATAAAAATTTTGTGCTGATGGATTTGTAGATGTTCCACTTAGTAAATCTCTAGCACCCTCTGCATAAAAATAACCATCATTAGTATTTATCATAAACTGACCATTAAACATAAATGGTTCATATCCTGCAAATTGGTATATCCAAATCATACGCATAGCTACTGAAAAAGTAAAAGTAAGTAAAATATAAAAAAGTGTAAGTTTAGTTTCTTTTGTAAGATTATTCATATAGTTTTAATTTATCCTTATAATTTTTAATATCTTGTATTTTATCATATTTAATTGCACCTTTTAGGAGTAGTTTGTATTTTTTAGTTATTGTTTGTTTTAAAGAAAGTATAGTTTGTTTATTCTTATTTTTTCTAGTTCCAAAGCTCAAGCTTGGAAATTTATACATCAGTAACTTTTCCAAAGACTCAACACGAAACCTATCCATCCCCCAATGCTTAAAACTAAGCTGATCCTCATGACCTGCATATTTTGTTATAAGTTTTTCATTTATTAATCCAACTTCATATTTAACTAAAATCCTTAACCACAAATCATAATCTTCACAAACTTCTAAACTCTCATCAAACAAACCAACATCCTTTAAAAGCTCTACATGTAGACATACTGATGATGGCGCGATATTACAATATTCTAAATTTTCTTTAAAAATATCCACACCAAGTTTTTTAAATTTTTTAGGGATTTTGACTTCAACTCCATTTCGTATCCAAACCTCATCTGTATAACTCATCAAAATATCTGGATTTTGTTTATGATACGCTACATGTAGGGCTAGTTTATCTTTTAGCCACTCATCATCAGAATCTAAAAAAGCTATATAGCTACGTGTAGAGGCTTTTATGCCTGTGTTTCTTGCAGAAGATACACCTTTATTTTTTTGATATATATAAATTATATTTGGAAAATCTTTTTTTATTTGTGAGGTATTGTCAGTTGAGCCATCATCTACAACTATAACTTTTTTTGGCTGGTGAGTTTGTGCATAAACCGAAGTAAGTGCTCGTTTTAAAAACTCATATCGGTTATAAGTTGGAATTACAACCGATATATCCATTTAGTTTTTTACCACTCTTTTATCTCGTTATAAACGCTATCGCGCTCAACAGGAGTGAAGCCTGAGTTTTTGATAAGTGCTACAAACTCTTCCAAGTTCACACCATTAGCACTCTTTGCTCCAGCAGCTGAGTTTATAGATTCTTTCTCTATCGTTCCATCTAAATCATTTGCCCCAAACTCTTGTGCAACTAAAGCAAGATTTACAGTACTCGTAACCCAATAAGCTTTAATGTTTGGCACATTATCTAAAACTATACGACTTATTGCCATAGTTTTTAAAATCTCATTTGCAGTCATAAACTCATCAACTTTTAAGTAGTTATTTTCCCTTTGATATACAAGTGGTATAAAAGCATTAAATCCACCAGTTTTGTCTTGTAAATCACGAATACGCATCATATGGTCTATGCGGTCTTTTCTTTTTTCAACATGTCCAAAAAGCATAGTAACATTAGAAGCTTTTCCTCGCTCATGCCATTTTTGATGGATTTCTAACCACTGTTGTGAAGTTACTTTACCCTTACAGATATAATCACGAACCTCTTCATCAAAAATCTCAGCACCACCACCAGGCATAGAATCTACTCCATACTCAACCATCAAGTCCAAAATCTCATCATAGCTTTTGTTGTAATGACGAGCTAAAAAATCAACCTCAGCAGCAGTTAAAGCCTTTACATGCAGAGAAGGATATGCAGTTTTAATCTTTTTAAAAATCTCTAAATACCACTCAAGCCCAGTATCAGGATTGTGAGCTGATACTATATGAACCTCTTTTATTCCACGAGATTCCACATCTTTAACTATCTCCATGATTTGATCATGGCTCATAGTGTATGGGTTTGGATTTTTACGATTAGCAGAGTATGCACAAAACTTACAAATATCTGCACATATATTTGTAGGATTGATATGACGATTTATATTAAAGTATGTTTTCTTTCCAAACTTTTCTTGACGGATTTTATCTGCCATCTCACCAAGTTCAAAAAGGTCTAAATCATAAAGTGCTAATGCATCATCAAAGTTTATTCTACTCATTTATTATTTTAAAGCCTCAAATTTAGATAATTCATCTAGTTGTTCCCACGGATAGTCTGATTGTCCAACTTGACCACGAGCAGCTACATCAGCATAAAGAAAAGTATCTTTATTTGGTTTGTCAAGATTGAATTTTCTTGTAATCCAGTTTGGAGTTAGAGCAAAATTATCCATTACAAAAATTGATAATTCATCATCATCAAATTTTGTATAAGTTCCATAAGTATCAACAGCAATAGAGGTTGGTTTAGCAACACCAATTGCGTATGAAAGTTGAACTACACATTTTTTAGCAAGTCCAGCAGCAACGATATGTTTTGCAATCCACCTAGCCGCATACAGTCCACTTCTATCAACTTTAGTATAATCTTTAGAACTTTGAGCCCCACCACCAATAGGTGAGTAACCACCAAAACTATCAACAATCAGTTTACGACCAGTTAAACCAGAATCATGTAAAGGTGAGTGAGATACATATTTTCCAGTTGGATTTATATGGATTATACAATCATTTTTATCGTACATACCAGCAGGTAATCCAGCATCATCTATAAGACCTTGGATTAATTCTCTAACAGTATCAATATCCATACTTGCTACACATGGAGCAGATACTACAATAGTATTTATTTTTTGAGGTTTACAGTTTTCAAAGTTATCTTTAATTCCATAATCAACTGTAACTTGAGTTTTAATATCTACTCCAAGTTCCTCTGGATGTGCTTTTGCATATGCATAAACTTTTTCCATCAACATACGAGCGTAAGTAATAGCAGAAGGCATGTAGTTTGCAGTTTCACTATCTGCATAACCAAACATAATCCCTTGATCACCAGCTCCTGTTTCACCATCTTCTTGATCAACACCTTGGTTAATATCTGGAGATTGAGCATTTAACAAGACTTGAACCTCTGCATCTTCAGGATGAAGACACTCTTGTCTTGAGAAATAAGGATTTCCATCATATCCAATATTTACAAGTGCATCGTGCACTATTTGTTCATAATCTTCAGTAGTCATTTTTGTATGAGAAGTAACTTCACCACCGATTACAATATGTCTTCCAGCAACAAAAACTTCGCTTGCTACTCTTGACTTAGAATCACCAATAATTAACTTATCAACTATACTATCTGCGATTATATCCGCAACTTTATCTGGATGACCTGGAGCCACCACTTCACTTGTAAATAGGTACATAAAAATCCTTGTCTACTAATCTTATACACTTTATTTGAGCAAAGCCCAAGTAAAGTGGCAGGGACAATTTGTCCTTACAACCCCCTAAAGCTACCTACATAAATGTAGGAGAAAAGTGTATAAATCAGTAAGTTATTATCAGCATAAAAATTATGCTAGTTCAGAAAACAACAGTTTAATTTTAGTCTAAAGACCAGGTGCTTTCCACATTGAAGTCGTGATATTATCATCAACTAGCTTTAGTTGCGCTTCATATGCTAGTATAAAGTTTTTCTTAAGCTCTTTATACACACTTTCATTCTCTTTATTTGGAATATACTCTTTCTCAAAACTAACCCAAGCTTCTGAAGCTTCACTAAAGTCATAAAACTGTTCACAGCCAATAGCAGCAGCCAT
>Ga0256842_1001521_pt1 | contig 18349 bp, 18 predicted proteins | sample 4559240metaG_FD_185973 | JGI IMG/M metagenome (GOLD analysis project Ga0256842, IMG submission 185973) | Hydrothermal vent microbial communities from Guaymas Basin, Mexico - 4559-240 | ecosystem: Environmental > Aquatic > Marine > Hydrothermal vents | place: Mexico: Guaymas Basin | collected...
AAAGCAAGCGCGCCCGGCAGGACTCGAACCTGCAACCTTTGGATTCGTAGTCCAATGCTCTATCCTATTGAGCTACGGGCGCAACTATTTATAATATAATTTAAATTTAATTTTTAGCAACCTTATTAAAAACTGTTTGAAAAAATAAAAAGGTCTTTCGGCCATTCTATAATTTATAAATTGTGATAAAATAAAAAATTTAAAATATTTCTTTAGAGGAGGCTTAGTTAATGGATTGGAAAGATACCCTTAATCTCCCTAAAACAAGTTTTCCTATGAAAGCAAATTTAGTAGAAAGAGAACCAAGTTTTTTAGAATTCTGGGAAAAAGAAAAAATATACGAAAAAATGTTGGAAAAAAGAGCAAATGCCCCGCTTTATATTCTGCATGATGGGCCTCCTTATGCCAATGGACATATTCATTTAGGAACAGCTTTAAATAAAATTTTAAAAGATATTATTGTAAAAAGCAAATCTATGGCAGGGTATAAAGTGCCTTATATTCCAGGTTGGGATTGTCACGGTCTTCCTATAGAATTAAAAACAGAACAAGAATTAGGAGTTAAAAGAGGAGAACTTCCTCCTTTAGTAATAAGAGAAGCTTGTAGAAAATATGCTCAAAGATTTATTAATATCCAGAAAGAAGAATTTAAGCGTTTAGGAGTTTTTGCTAAATGGAATGAGCCTTATCTTACTATGAATTTTGAATATGAAGCAAGTATTGCTCGCGAATTTTTGAGATTTTTGGAAACAGATCAAATTTATCAAAGGAAAAAACCTGTTTTCTGGTGTCCTAATTGTGTAACAGCTTTAGCAGAAGCAGAAGTAGAATATGCTCCTCATAAATCACCATCTATTTATGTAAAATTCCCTTTTACTGAAGAATTAAAAAATTTTATAGAAGAAAAAACAAGTATTAAAATTGATAAACCTGCTTATGTTCTTATCTGGACTACCACTCCCTGGACTCTTCCTGCTAATCTGGCTTTAGCTATGAATCCAGAATTTGATTATTTATTAGTGGAATGGGATGGAGAATATTATATTGTAGCAGAAGGCAGAGTTTCTGCACTTTGTGCAGAAATGAATAGAGATCTTCCTAAAATTCTTGCTAAAATTGATCCCAAGGAATTAGAAGGTAAGAAGGCTAAACATCCCTTTTATGATAGAGAAAGTTTGATTATTTTGGGAGACTTTGTAACCCTGGATACAGGAACTGGCATTGTTCACATCGCTCCTGGTCATGGAGAAGAAGACTATCACATTGGTTTAAAATATGGGCTTGAGATTTATGTGCCTGTGGATCAAGAAGGAAGATTTTACGAAGATGTTCCTTTAATTGGTGGTTTAAATATTTTTAAAGCTAATAAAGTTATTTTAGATATTTTAAAAGAAAAAGGACATTTGCTTTATCAAGATACTATAGAACACAGTTATCCTCATTGCTGGAGATGTAAAAAACCTGTAATTTTTAGAGCTGAGGATCAATGGTTTATTTCAATGGAAGCCAAGGATCTCAGAAAAAAAGCTTTGAAAAGTCTGGATCAGGTGAAATTTATCCCTTCCTGGGGGAGAAACAGAATTTATTCCATGTTAGAAAATCGACCTGATTGGTGTATTTCAAGACAAAGGGTTTGGGGTGTTCCTATAACTGTTTTTAAATGTGCTAAATGTGGAGAAATTTTAAAGGATTATAAATATTATCAAAAAATTATAGAAATTTTTGAAAAAGAAGGATGTGATCCCTGGTTTGTAAAATCTGCAGAAGAACTTTTACCTGAAGGAACAACTTGCCCCAAATGTGGAAACACTACATTTGAAAAAGAAAAGGATATTCTTGATGTATGGTTTGATTCCGGAGTTTCTTTTGCAGCTGTGCTTGAAAAAAGATCAGAACTCTCTTTTCCGGCAGATTTATATTTAGAAGGTTCTGATCAGCATAGAGGATGGTTTCATAGCTCTCTTTTATGTTCTGTGGGAACCAGAGGAGTTCCTCCTTATAAAGCTATCTTAACCCATGGATTTGTGGTTGATGGTCAAGGTAGAAAAATGTCAAAAAGTCTTGGAAATGTAATTCATCCTCAGGACTTAATTAAACAATATGGAGCAGAAATTATAAGACTCTGGGTCTCAGCAGAAGATTACAAAGATGATATAAAAATTTCTAAAGAAATTCTTAAACGTTTGGTAGAGGCTTATAGAAAAATAAGAAATACTTTTAGATTTTTAATGGGAAATCTTTATGATTTTGATCCCCAAAAAAATATTATTCCTTTTGAAAAACTTCCTGAATTTGAGCAATATATTTTGTATAGACTTAGCAAAGTTATAGAAAAAGTTAAAAAAGCTTATGAGGAATTTGATTTTCACATTGTTTATCATGAAATACACAGATTTTGCGTGGTTGAACTTTCCTCTTTGATTATAGATATAAATAGAGATTATCTTTATTGTGAAGCTCCAGACAGTTTTAAAAGAAGAGCTACTCAAACTGTGTTTTATTATGCTTTAGATAGTCTGGTTAAACTTATGGCTCCTATTTTATCTTTTACAGCAGAAGATATCTGGCAGAATCTACCCTATGAAAAAGAGGAAATTTCTGTATTTTTAACTGAGTTTCCTTCTTATAAATTTGAACTTTCTGCTGATAAAGTTAAAAACTGGGAAAAAATTCTTGAAATAAGAGAAGAAATTTTAAGGGCTTTAGAAATAGCAAGAAAGGATTATAAGATTATTAATACTTTTCTTGAAGCAGAGGTTTTTGTTAAAGCTCCAGAAGAATTAAAAGGGTATTTAGAAAATAGTGCTTTTTGGGAATATTTTATAATGGTAGCCAAATTTTCTTTGATAGATGAAATAACAGAAACAGGAGAAAATGAGATAGTTTGTGATTCTGAAGAAGTAAAAGGATTAAAAATCAAAATCAAGCCTACAGAATACAAAAAATGCGAACGTTGCTGGCAAAGAAAGCCTGAGGTAGGAAAGCTTGAAAATCCAGAATTATGTCAGAGATGTTATGAGGTGATAAAGAATAGATGAGATTATTCTGGATAATAGCCAATATAGTTTTTATTTTAGATAAAATTACTAAATTTTTTGTAATTAAAATTACTTACCCTTATAAAGAAGTTTTAATCCAAATTTGTCCTGTTTTAAACATTGTAAAATACTGGAATAAAGGAATTGCTTTTGGACTTTTTTCTAAAAGTGGAAATTTAGTGAGCTGGTTACTTATAGGGAGTACTTTTATTATACTTTTAGGTTCATTTTTATGGGCTAAAAATATTGCTAAAGAAAAAAAAGATAACCTGTCTCTTGTGGCTTTGGGAATGCTTTTTGGAGGAGGATTGGGAAATTTAGTTGATAGAATAGTTTATGGAGCGGTTTTAGATTTTATAGATTTACATATTAAGCATTATCATTGGCCAGCTTTTAATGTTGCTGATATAGCTATTACTTTTTCATTAATTTTACTCTTATATAAATATTTAAAATAATATGTTTCTTAAAATAATTGGATACAAAAATTTTATAAATTTTATTTTTAAAACCAAAGCATCTGAGGTTAAGTTACACTTAGAAGATTTATTACAAAATAATTTTAATAAAATAGATAAAAATTTATATAAGATTGATCCCAAAAAACTTATTAAACTAAATGAAATAATTACAAATTTAAAAGAACAATTTTTAAATTTCTTAGAGTCAGCACCTTTACCTTTTACTTTTTTTCTTGCAGATTCTCCAGAAAAATTACCAAATTCAGAAAAATTAAGAGCTGGAAAAATCTATTTTGAATCAGCTTTAAAAAGCAAAATAGAATCACAGCTTAAAAATATCAAGATTTTTTATAGAATACAGCCATGGAGAAATTTTTGGGAACTTATTTTCCCTGCTACAGTAGATCCTAAATTGAAATTGTTTTATAAAGATATCTTTTGGACAGGAAAGCAAAATTTTTGTTTTTTTTGTAATACTACCTGGCATGATTTTTCTAATTGCCCAGCTTTATCCGAGTCAGAGCCACGAAAAATTTTTGATAAAGCTTTGGAACTAAATTTTTCTGAGTTGGCTCAAATTCTATGGGAAGGAATAACCAAAGAAAACCTATCCTTTGATAAGTTAAAGTATTTTTATGTAAGACATTTCTATTTACTACCTGAATTTTTAAAAATAGTATTTTTCAAAAGTGAAAGTATAGATTCTTGGAGCAAAATCAAACTCAATATGTCAGCCCCTGTAAGAGGAGGTAGCTTAGGTATAGGATTAGAAGCTTTAATAAAAAAAGATTTAAATATGGCTGAAAAAAGATTTATGGAGGTAGAAGAAGATTTTAGAGCAAGTATAGGATTATTTTTTGTTAGTCTTTTAAAAGGAGATATGATAAAATGTTTTTATTATTTAGAAAATGCTTTGAGTAAGGAATTAAATAATTTTATAAAATCCTATTTATTATTTTGGAAAGGTTATATTAAGGAAATGCAAAATGATGATATATCAGCTTTAGAATTATATAAAAAGGCTTTTGAAACTGATCGCACCTGTTTACCTGCTTTTTATCGGTTCAATTTAATTAAATATAAAAGAGAAGAAGATGATATAGAAGGAATTTTAAGTTATTTTAATCATCCTTATTTAATATACTGGGGATATTTAGAACCTTTATTAATTAAAGATCAAAAGACTATAGAAAAATTTTTAGAAAAGAAGTTTTTAGAAAAGAAAGAAATAGCTTCTCAGCGTTTAAAAGAAGCTGAAGATCTTTATTATAAACTCAAAGAACTTATGTCTGAAGATGAGAGAAAAGAATATGAAGAAAAATTAAAAAATATAAGTAATAAGATATACAATGGTGGAATAGGTATAATTGAGAAAGCTGCAGATAATGCTATGGATTTGACTTTAGAATTCCGTGCTTATGTTTATAATAAGTTAAAAATTGTGCAAGAGGAATTTAAAAGATTAGAAGAAGAATACAATTTTTTAGCTCTATTTTGGCAAAAATATCCTTTTAAATATGAAGATGTCATTTTTGGAAAAGAATTAAAAGATTTAAGTGAATTAATAAATAGGATTTCTACATTATTAAAAAGAAAAAATGTGACAGATTTTCTATCTCAAATTTTATCTGATCTTAAAACATGCAGAATGAAAATTGATATTCTTAAAGAACTTAAGGAAAAATTAAATAAGAAATGGATTTTTAGAAGAAGATTGGCAGATTTTTTAAAAACTTTTACTGTTTTAGAGAGTTTTTTGGTTTTTATTTATGCAGGTTCTTTTTTGATTAACTTAGAAAGCTTAGAAAATATTTTAAATTTTCCTATGTTTTTAATATTATCTTTATTATTTCTTGTTATTTGTTTAATTGTTAGTTATCTAAAACATTATGAATGAAGCTTTTTTGTGGATTAAAGCAGATAAAATACCTTATCAGGTTATTTCTTTTGTTTATCCTTTGGAAAAACTGATTTTAACTGATCCACAACATATAAAAATTTATTTTAAAATATTGCAGAAAAAAATTAAAAAAGGCTTTTATGCTTTTGGATTTTTAAGCTATGAATTAGGTTATTATTTAGAGCCTAAGCTTAAAATCTGGGCTAAAAACACGAGATTACCTCTTGCTTATTTTGTAATTTGTAAAGATTTGAAAAAATCCTTTTTAACTCCAGACCCTAATTTTTCTCAGGAAGATTATAAAATTTTTAATCTTAGACTTAATTTGGAAAAAAAGAAATATATTAAAGCTATAGAAAAGATCAAGAATTATATAGCTTCTGGTGATGTTTATCAGATTAACTTTACTTTCAAAGCAAAATTTAGGTTTAAAGGTGATCCTAAAAAATTTTTCAAAAGTCTTCTTTTTTCTCAGAGATGTAAATATGCTTTTTATTTAGAAAATGAAAGCTTTTGCATTTTATCTTTATCTCCAGAGCTATTTTTAAGGAAAAAAGGAAGAAATTTAAAAAGTTCTCCTATGAAAGGCACGGTTTCAAGAGCTAATCTCTGGAAAGAAGATTTAAAAATAAGGAATTTTTTAAGAAAAGATGTAAAAAATCAGGCAGAAAATATAATGATAACAGATTTAATAAGAAATGATTTGGGCAGAATTTGTGAAAAAGGAAGTGTATATGTCTCAGAACTTTTTAAAGTGGAAACCTATCCTACTTTACATCAGATGATCTCTTCTGTAGAAGGAACTTTAAATACTGAAGATTTTTATGAGATAATTAAAGCCCTGTTTCCTTGTGGTTCAGTTACAGGAGCTCCAAAAATACGTGCTATGGAGATTATAAGTGAATTGGAAAAAGAAGCAAGAGAGGTATATACAGGGGCTGTTGGTTTTATAACTCCTGAAAAGGATTTCCTTTTCAATGTAGCTATTAGAACTCTTGTTTTATGGAAAAAACGAAAGGAATATGAAGGAGAAGCTGGTATCGGAAGTGGAGTAGTATGGGATAGCATTCCAGAAGAAGAATATAAAGAAAGTATTTTAAAAGCCAAATTTTTTACCAAAACTATACCATATTTTGAACTTATAGAAACTTTTTATTATGAAAATGGCAAAGAAAATCCACTTTTAAAATATCATTACAAAAGGCTAAAAGAATCTGCTAAATATTTCAATTTTAGAATTCCTCAGGAATTGAAGAATTTTGAAAAATTTAAAACTTTTATAGATAAAAAGGCAGGACATCTTGAGTTTAAAAAATATAAAGGACGATTATTGTTGTCTCCTTCTGGTGAAATTAGTTTAAGCTTTTCAGAATTTGAAAGCTGGCCAGGAAAAATAAAAATAGGATTAGTAAAAAGAAATTTTGATCTGGATAGATTTTTTTATCATAAAACCACCTATAGAAAGCCTTTAAATGATTACTTTTTTAAAGCCAAAGAGCTGGGTTTGACAGAAATAGTTTTTTATAATGAAAAGCAGGAGATCTTAGAGGGGACCATTTCAAATATATATATAAAAATAGGTAATATATTATACACTCCACCTTTAAATTTAGGTATTTTAAACGGAGTCTTAAGAAGATTTTTAATTTCTCAAAAAAGGGTTAAAGAGAAGAAAATATATTTAGAGGATCTGGAAAAGGCAGAAGAAATTTATATAGGTAATGCTTTAAGAGGTCTTGGTAAAGTTATAGAATGGTATATATTAGATTAGATAGATTTTAAAAAAAATAAAAATTAAGATAGGAGGTTATATAATGGCAGAAAAGAGTTATAAAATTGCTGTTATTCCTGGAGATGGCACAGGACCAGAAGTAATAAGAGAAGGGGTAAAAGTTTTGGAAGCTGCTGGAAGAAGATTTGGTATTAAATTTAATTGGACTTATTTTGATTGGGGAGGAGAAAGATATCTTAAAACAGGAGAGACCATCCCAGAAGGTGGAATTGAAGAACTTAAGAAATATGATGCTATTTATCTTGGAGCTATAGGTCATCCTGAAGTTAAACCAGGAATTTTGGAAAAAGAAATCCTTTTAAGAATTCGTTTTGAGCTTGACCAGTATATAAATTTAAGACCAATTAAACTTTATCCCGGTGTCTGGACTCCTATAAAAGACAAAGGTCCAGAAGATATAGATTTTGTGGTGGTTAGAGAAAACACAGAAGGACTTTATGCAGGTGGTGGAGGATTTTTAAGAAAGGGAACTCCTCATGAGGTAGCTATACAAGAATCTATAAATACTCGCTATGGAGTAGAGCGGTGCATAAGATTTGCCTTTGAGTATTGTAAAAAAAGAAATAAAAAGAAAAAGTTAACCCTTGTTGGAAAAACCAATGTTTTAACTTATGCCTGGGATCTTTGGTACAGAACCTTTCAAGAGGTAGGGCAGGAATATCCCGATATAGAAAAAGATTATGCCCATGTAGATGCTACTTGTATGTGGTTTGTTAAAAATCCTGAATGGTTTGATGTAATTGTTACAGATAATATGTTTGGGGACATTATTACAGATCTTGGTGCTATGATACAGGGAGGTATGGGAATTGCAGCTGGTGGAAACATTAATCCTGAGGGAGTATCCATGTTTGAACCTATCGGAGGTTCAGCTCCAAAATATACAGGAAAAAATGTGATCAATCCTTTAGCTGCAATTTGTGCTGGTATGATGATGCTTGAATGGCTTGGAGAAGATGAAGCAGCTCAAGCTATAGAAAATGCAGTTATCAAGGTGTGTAGAGATCATCTTAAGAGTATGGCTGCGGGAAAAATGGGATATACTACCAGTGAAGTAGGAGATCTTGTGGCTAAATATACTGAAGAAGGAGTAGAACTTTAAAATGTATGTTAGAGATAAATTTAAAAGAGATTCCAGAATCTCCAGGGGTTTATCTTTTTAAAAATAGAAAAGGAGAGGTTCTTTATGTAGGGAAAGCAAAAAATTTAAAAAACAGGCTTTCCTATTATGTAAAAGGACCTCTCCTTTCTCCTAAGATTTATCATTTAGTCCAGTCTGCAGAAAAAGTAGAGTATTTCTTAACTAAAAATGAAAAAGAAGCACTGCTTTTAGAAGCAAATCTTATAAAGAAGTATCGTCCCAAATATAATGTTCTTCTTAAAGATGATAAAAATTATCCTCTTTTAAGAATCCCTCTCAATGAAGATTACCCTGCTTTACAGATTGTAAGAAAGAGAAGAAAAGGAGATAAAGCGGTTTATTTTGGACCTTTTACCTCAGCCAGAGGTTTAAGAGAAATTTTAAAGCTTCTTTCCAAAACCTTTCCTTTAAGAAAATGTAGTCTTGCAGAAATGAGAAGAAGAAAGACTCCTTGTATTTATTATCAAATAAAAAAATGCTTAGCTCCTTGTGTAAATCCTATTCCCAAGGATAAATATCAAAAGTTAGTAGATGGAGTAATAGAATTTTTTCAGGGTAAAGGTAAAGAGCTTTTAGAGAAATTAAAAGAAGAAATGCACAGATTAGCAGAAAATTTAGAGTTTGAAAGAGCAGCTTTTTTAAGAGATAGAATTAAGGATTTGGAACAGATTCTTGAAAAACAAGCAGTTGTATTAAATGAGCCTATAGATTTAGATCTCTGGGAGTTTAAAAAGCTGAATACAGAAGAATATTTTATAGTTCTCTTTGTTCGTTATGGTTATCTTTATGGATTTCAGACTTTCAGTTTAAAAAATATTTTGGAAGAAAACTCTTTAAGAGAAGTGCTTTTACAATTTTATTTAGAAGGAAAGATTATACCACCTTTTATATACATTCCTCAGGAAATAGAAGAGAAAGAAGATCTTGAAGCTTTGTTTTCTGAACAAGCAGGTTATTCTGTAAAAATAGACCTTATTCCAGGAAAAGAAGAATTTCAGATTTTAAAAGAGGACGCTTTAAAAAATTTAGAAAATTATATTCTTTTTGAAAAAAGACATGAGAAAGCTTGGTATTCAGGGCTTTCTGAGGAATTAATGCAGGTATTAAAACTTTCCAAAGAACCTCGGTGGATTGAGGCTATAGATCTTTCTCAATATTATGGAGAGGCAAGGGTAGGGGCAGTTGTTTGTTTTTTTGAAGGAGAACCTGAAAAATCCAGATATCGCCATTATCATATAAAAAGCGGAGCAAGAGATGATTATGCTATGCTTTATGAAGTTTTATATAGAAGATTAAAAAGAGGTTTAGAGGAAGACAATTTACCTGATCTATTTCTTATAGATGGAGGGAAAGGGCATTTAGAAACAGCTCTAAGAGTAGCAGAAGATTTGCAAATAGATAATGTAGAATTTAGATCAGTGGCAAAAAATGAAAGAAGACAGCCTGAAAAAATTTATATTCCAAATAGAAAAAATCCTCTATTTTTGCCAAGATATAAAGAAGTTTATCATTTTATAGGAAGAGTTATGCAGGAAGCTCATAGGTTTGCCAAAACTTTTGCAGAAAAAACAAAAGGAAAAATTACTTTAAGTAGTATGCTTGATGAAATAAAAGGAATTGGTCCTAAAAGGAAAGAGGTTTTATTAAAAAATTTTAAAAGCCTGGAAGAAATTGTAGAAACTCCCCTTGAAAAATTAGCTCTCCTTCCTGGATTTAATCTAAGAGTAGCTAAGATTCTTAAAGAAGAATTAAAAAAACGCATTTCTCATTAAAAAAATTTGCAATATGCAAAATTTAAAAAGATTTACAAATTGCCAAAAGACTTTTTTGTTTTATTTTAAAACTATGGATAAAAAATCAGATAAGGTTATAGTTGCTGAGGATGAATATTTAACTTGTAAATATTGTGGTGGGAAGGCTGTAATTGAAGGAACCTGAGCCAATGCTCGGGTAAGGTGTCTTACCTGTGGAATAGAAAGACCTGCAGAAGAATATGAAGATGAGATAGAAAAATTAAAAGAAAAGTGGATAGAAAAATTCTGTTGCCAACTTTAAAAAAGGCTTTAAAATATAGACATGTCTTATTTAGTTTTAGCGCGTCGTTATCGTCCTCAAACCTTTAAAGAGGTTGTTGGGCAAACTCATGTTGTAAAGACTTTAATTAATGCTATAAAACAAGGAAAACTTTCTCATGCTCTTCTTTTTTCAGGTATAAAAGGGACAGGTAAAACCACTATTGCAAGAATTATTGCCAAAGCTTTAAACTGTCAAAATCTTATAGATGGCTATGAGCCTTGTAATGAATGCACCAATTGCATAGAAATAAATAAAGGCATTTTTGTGGATGTTATAGAAATAGATGCAGCATCAAATAGAGGAATTGACCAAATAAGAGAGATTATAGAAAACTTAAAATTTGCTCCTGCTAAAGGAAAAGCCAAGGTTTATATAATTGACGAAGCTCACATGTTAACCAAAGAGGCTTCTAATGCTTTATTAAAATCATTGGAAGAACCTCCTTCTCATGTGTATTTTATTTTAGCTACCACAGAGCCTAATAAGATTCTACCTACTATTCTTTCAAGATGCCAGAGGTATGATTTTAGAAGACTTGATTTACCTTTGTTGGTAAAATATTTAAAAGAAATTTGCAATAAAGAAAACTATGAAATAGAAGAAGAAGCTTTAAAACTTATTGCTAAAGAAGCTCAGGGAAGCTTGAGAGATGCTCTTTCTCTTTTAGATCAAGCCATGGCTTATGGAACCAGAACCAAAGAGGATGTTATTTATGCTTTTGGATGGCATGAAGCTATTTTAGTGGAGGAACTTGCTGAAATTTTATTAGAAAAGAATCTAAAAAGAGCTTTGCAAACAGCCCAAAAAATTTATGAACAGGGTATAGATCTTATATATTTAATGGAAAAACTCACTGAATTTTTTAGAGAACTTTTAGTAATAAAAGCCTTTCCTAAGGAAAGCCAATACAATTTTCAAAACCCGGTTTTAAGAGATTTAATATTAGAAAATGAGCTGGAGGATATTTTTTTGGTTTTTCAGAGTTTATTAAAAGATCTGGAAAATTTAAGAAGGAGCAATTACCCTCAACTCCAATTTGAAATATCCTTAGTAAGGATTTGTGAATATCAGAAGTTAGTTCCTTTAAGAAAGATCATTGAAAAACTTGACCAGATTTCCAGTTCAAATTTTTCTTTTACTCCTGAGCAGTCTTTTAATAATATAGCCTCTTCAGAAACAGAAAAAATTACAGAACCAGTAACAATTTATAACAAACCCAAAACCTGGGAAAATTTTATTAAAGATGTAGAAAAAGAAAGTCCAGCGCTTTATGGTTTTATAAGTAATTTGCCTGAACCTGAAATAAAATCAGAAAACATTGTGTTAAAAATAGACGAAGCTTTAACTAAATCTCCTTATTTTAGTGTTTTAAAAGAAAAAATACAAAGTTATTTTAACAAGCCTTTAAAATTAGAAGTTAAAAACAATAGGAAAGATACTATAGAAGAGATAAAAGAAAGACCAGAGGTAAAAAATATTTTAAAAGTTTTTTCTGCTAAAATAGCTTACATACAACCTATATTAAAGGAGTAGAGATATGAAATTACCGCCTCAATTTCAGCAAATGATGAAAGAAATTCAGAAAATGCAAAAAAAGCTGGAAGAAACTCAGAAACAACTGGAGGAAAAGACTGTTACAGTTCAAGTTGGTGGAGGCATGGTTACTGTTACAGCCAATGGGAAACAGGAGATAATTTCTATACAGATTGAAAAAGAGCTTATCAATCCTGAAGAAAAAGAGATGCTGGAGGATTTAATAATAGCGGGAGTTAATGAGGCTTTAAAAAGAGCTAAAGAAATGGTAGAGGAAGAGCTTTCCAAAATTACAGGAGGACTTAAATTTCCTGGGGGTTTTAATATCCCAGGTTTGTTTTAATTCTTATGTCTGTAGCTTATCCTTTAACTTTAAAAAAGTTAATAGAAACATTAGCTCTCCTTCCTGGTTTAGGAGAAAAAAGTGCTACCAGACTCTCTTTATATCTTCTTTCCAGACCTGATTTATGTGAAACCTTAGGAGAGCTTATAAAGGAACTTCCTTACAAAGTAAAATTGTGTAAATTTTGCAGGAATCTTTCTGAAGAAGAAATTTGCCTTATTTGTAGGGATGAAAGCAGAGATTCAAATTTTTTATGCATAGTAGAAAATCCTGTTAATCTTTTTCATATAGAAAATACAGGGATTTATAGAGGATATTATTGGGTTTTACATTATCTTATGTCCCCTAAGGATGGAATAGGTCCTAAGGAACTTGGGCTTGATCATCTTCTGTTTTTGATACAGAACAGGAATATAAAAGAGGTTATAATAGCTCTTTCTCCAACTTTAGCAGGAGAAGCTACTGCAGCTTATATTTTGGAAGTTTTAAAAGATTATCCTGTAAAAGTTACTAAGATTGCCTGTGGTATTCCTATGGGAATGGAACTACAATTTGTAGATCCTTTAACTCTAAAAAAAGCACTTAGTGGAAGGGAGTTGCTTAAAGAAAAATGAAAAAAGAATTGAATTTGTGCCGAAAAATTGCCTTAGGTAGTCTGATTCAAGGCTATTTTCATAATTTAAGAGGAACAGTGCAAGCTATATCTTTAGAACTTCAAATGCTTCTTTTAAAAAAAGATCCTAATTCTTCGCCAGAGGTTTATCAGCGTATAAATAAAGCTTTTTCTCTTTTAGAAAAATTACAAAGTCAATTAGAAACAGCCTTTGAGGAAATTTTTAGAGAAAAAAAAGGCTCTTGGAATTTGAAAAAGTTTTTAGAAAAAGAAATTTTGTTCTGGGAAGCTAATCTTGATTTTAAACACAAAGTTAAAAAGGAAATTATAGCAGAAAAAGACTTAAATGTAGAAGGGTCTTATAATTTTTTAAAAGGTATTTTTTGCCTTATTTTTCAGGAACTTGTTTATGGTTTAAAAGAAGAAACATATTTAAAAATTTTTATTAAAGATAAAGTAGAATTTGTTTGGGATAAAGAGATGGAAAAGGAAGCCTTAGAGAGATTAAAAATTTTGGCAGAAAGTTTGAAAGATCAGGTAGAGATAAAAGTTGATAAAAATAAACTTCAAATATGTCTGAAGAATTTTTGTGGTTAGGATTTTATCTTAAAGAAAGAAATCTCAATAAAGTTATTAAATATTTTGAAGAAAGAATTAGTATTAAGGAGCTTATTAAAGAAAAGAAATATTCTTTAAAAGAACTTGAAAATTTAGCAGAACAGGAATTCAAAAAAGCAGAAAAATTTGGAGTAAAGATTTTTTTTAGGGAATCTGAAGATTATCCAGAAATTTTAAAACCTCTTCCTTATGCTCCTGTATTTTTATATGTAAAAGGTACTTTCAATTTAGAAAAACCTGTAATTGCTATTATAGGTTCAAGAAAGCCCACCAATTATGGTAAAGAGGTTGCTTATAAATTTTCTAAAAGTTTAGCAGAGAAAGGTATAGGAATTATATCTGGTCTTGCCAGAGGAATAGATAGTATAGCTCATAGAGCTTGCTTAGAAGCTGATGGTTATACTATAGCAGTTTTAGGTTCAGGAATAGATGTAATTTATCCTGCTGAAAATAAAAATCTTTATGAAAAAATTATTAAAAATAATGGTGCTATAATTTCTGAATTTCCCTTTGGAACAAAGCCAAGAAAGGAAAATTTTCCCATGAGAAATAGGATTATAAGCGGTCTTTCTCACGGTGTTTTAGTGGTGGAGGCAGGTAAAAGAAGTGGAACTTTAATTACAGCTAAATGGGCTTTAAATCAAGGAAAAGAAGTTTTGGCTGTTCCTGGTAATGTATTTTCTTCTCAAAGTGAAGGAACTCATTATTTATTAAAACAAGGTGCTGTTTTGGTTTCTTCTCCAGAAGATATCATAGAATATTTAGATTTGGAAATTGATCAAACAGAAAAAGATTCTGAAAAAGAAATTATAGAGGTTTCACAAGAAGAAAGAGAGATACTTGGTCTTTTATCTTCTTATCCTCAACACATAGAAGAAATCTTTGCAAAACTTAATAAACCAGCCTTTGAAATTCTATCAATCCTTACGGATTTAGAATTAAAAGGTTTAATAGAAACTTTACCAGGAAAATATATTAAGCTTAAAAATTAATTTTTTACACAAAATTATGTTTTTATAACATTTTTCATCAGATCTAAGGTATTTGGTATATTAAGGGCTTTGAATATTTTTTCAAAAAGTCCTTCCATATCAGAAAGAATTTTTTCTTTCACTTCAAGTGGTAAATCCCACCACTCTTTTTTGAAAATTCCGAAACCTTTTTTTCTGGTTTTGTAGATAAATTGAGCTTCAGTCATGCCTTCTTTCCATTCATTTTTAAGATTGGTTTTGAGATAATTATAAATTTTTTCTCTAAAATCAGAGGGAAAAGCAGGATGGTCATAAATAAAATTTTGAAAACCTGTAGCTAAATGAACTTCTACACACTCACATTCTGGGAAAAGATGAAAATAATCTTCTGGTAGGGTTGAAGCTCCGTGTTGCACAGCTCCTGCAAGCCCAAATTCTTCTCTTGCAATTTTGGACAAAGTTTTAAGAGTATTAAAATCAAGCTTTACAGTAGCTACTTTTCCATCAGGTAAAACCACTCCTCCATGAGCAGTTCCAGTTTGGATACTTATCTTGGAAATACCCACCTCACCTTTAAAGGTTTTATTAAACCCATTCATAAAGGCTCTTAATTCTTCAGGGGTGCTGTTATGTCCCCCAATTTCTCCTATTTCTCCTCCCAAGTTTACTGTAACTCCTTCAGGTTCTAAAGATCTTACAAATTCTGCTAATTCTGCAGTTACTTCATAATTATACTTTTGTTGTTCGTCCAGTGTTTCTTTTTCAATAATAACCAAAGTGGAAGCATCAATATCTATATTATAAAATTGAGCTGGAATAGCTTCTTTTATAAGTTTTTTAATATTTTCTTTCTCTTTTTCTGGATTTGCAAAAAAAGATTTTCTATTAAGCTGAAAATGATCTCCTTGAATAAAAACAGGTGCATTAAAGTTTTCTCTGAAAGCTGCAGCAAGAATTACTGTAGCATATTCTAAAGGAGGTTGCTTGGTATATCCCATTTCAGATTTTGCAATCTCAAAAATCAAAGCTCCTGCATTTAAACGTTTAGCTACTCTGAAAACAGTTCTTGCCACATCATAAGTCATTCCTCTGAGATTCATAGCAGGTACTGTAAAACCTAAAAATTTTTCAGAGAATTTTTTATAAAGAGGATATATAGAATATCCTTTATATCCAAGTTCTTTTAAAGCTTCTTGCAAATCTTTTAAAAGAGAGTTATCTTCAAAAACTGCTTTATAAATAAGACTATCTATTTGTGCAGGATCTTTTTTCAAAACTTCTACTAAATTTCCCATTTTAAATACCTCCTATTTATTTTATAGATTTTTATTATATAACAACAATGAAATATTTTAAAGGTAAAATTTATAATGTAACTTTTTTAATTTTTTATTTTTTAGATTTATTTTTGCCAAAACCAAACCAATATATTAAAGCAGGGGCTTTGATTAAAAGGCGTAAAAATATAGCTGAGCCTAAGGAAAACAGAGCAAAATAAGCCTTAAATTTATCAAATTTTGTAAAAGAATCTTTTTTATTAGCCATTAAAATTTATTCTAACTACATAATCACATAAAGTCAAATTTTTCTATAGAAGAAATTTTTTAAAATTTTTTAATTATTTAATTTTTTGAATATTATTTTAAGATCGTATTGATGGATGATTTTGCCATTTTGTTTAACAACTGGATAAATGAAGTTTTTTCCACGGCTAAGACAAACTCTGTTAAAATCTAAATTTCCAAAATAATATTCTTTCAGCTCAGGATGTTTATCTGCTTCTGAAATATCAACAGGCATCCATCCTATATTAGGTATAAAAACTTTTACCCAACTATGATATCCATAAATTAAACCTTCTTCTTTATTCTCAGGAATCATATATCCTATTTCAAAAACAGTAGGAATATGAGCTAAACTGCATAAAGACATGAAAAATAAGCTTCTGCTCCTTTAATTTCTTTTTTACCTAAAGCTAAAGCTTTTTCATAAGAAAGAACAGGATAAATACCAGTAATTGCGGCATAGGACAATAGAGTTTTAATAAATTCACGCCTTGTCATTTTACCTCCTGCTAAAAATTTAGGATTTAAAGATAGTTTAAGTTGAGATTAATTAAGTTAGATTTAATAAATTTTTTAAATTAGTCAAATAAATTTTATCAATAAATACCGTTCTTTTTATAGAATTTTGTAAAAATTTAACTATAAATTTTGTTTTTATGAATAAACTTATGTTTGTTTAAAAAATTTTCTTGCTTGAAACAGATAAATAAAACTTTTATAATAAAAAATAATATCATGGCACGCATAAGAAAAGAAGAAGCTTTACGCTGGCTTTCCGAAAGAATTTCAGGACTTAATGAAGGAGAATGTTTAGATTTTCTTTGTAAAAAACGTAACCGTTTAGTAAGAATTATTAAAAACAAAAAGGGATTTTTAGTTGAAGAAAGAGGATTTTTTAAAGAAAATTTTGAAGTCAATGAAAAAGAGCTTTTAAAGCTTGCTGAAAGACTGTTTGCTCGCGAATTCCCCAGGAGCTTTATGCTCTGGGCTCATAAAAGAAGAGCTTAGGGTTTTATTATTTTTATATCAGAATTGTATGACTTTATAATTAGTCTTGACTCCTCAGCAGCTTCGTGGAGTTCAGGTTCTCCACAAGAGATGATGGGCACCTTTTCAAAGAGTGCCCATTTTATTTTATAATTCACAAAGTTATAAGTAATGAATAATTAAATGGGAGCAGAAGTTTTTATTATATTATCTTTTTTACTTCCTCAATTCCTATTCTTTCAATAAATCTGCCAAATCTTTCTCCTTTTTTTCCGTTTTCCTTGTAAAAATTTATTAATTTTTCAGCAATAATAAGAGCCTCTTCTGTAGAAAGATTTTCAGCAAGTTTTTTTGAAAACATAGGTCTCGCTCCACCGGTTCCTCCCGCCATTAGAGTCCATCCCTTTGGTTTTCCGATAAATCCCAAGTCTTTTATGCACACCTCAGCACAATCATTCACACAACCAGAAACTCCAATTTTAAATTTTGTTGGCATAGGAAGACCATGAAACTTTTTATCAAGCTCAGCTCCAAGGGAAAGAGAATTTTGCTGTCCAAATCTGCAGAAAGTATTTCCAGGACAAACTTTGACACTTCTTATACATAATCCAACAGCTGCTCCAGGGGGAACTCCTAAAATTTCCCAAACCTTGTCAATGTCCTCTTCTTTTAGTCCTACTATAGCAATTCTATTAGAGCTTGTAAGTTTAATTGCCTGTACATTAAACTCCTTTACTACCTTTACAAGTTTTTCCATAAGTTCAACAGATACAACTCCTAAGGGTATGTGAGGGACAATTGCATAGGTTTTTTTATCCCTTTGAAGTACTGCTCCTTTTTCTCCTTTCTTTAACATAAAATACCTCCTTTTATGGTTTTAAAAAGCTGTTTTTACTTTTTCAAGAGTGGTTTGTGAAAGATAAATTTTTATAAGTTTGGTTATATCTTTTATCATATCACCAAAAATACAATGAGTACCTTTGCATACTGGCTTTGGGTAGAGACAGAAATGTTCTTTTATTGGATGCTGGAGGACTTCAAATATTTCAAGAAGAGTAATATTAGCTGGGGGTTTGGAAAGAGCATACCCTCCTTTTGGGCCTCTCGTAGCTACAACAAGCTCTGCTTTTTGTAACTGCTGAAATACCTTTGCAAGATGAGCAGGAGAGGCATTAACTCTTTTTGCAAGCTCCTTTATAGACTTTGCCTCTGGATATACCTTTGCTAAGTAAACCATGGCATGAAGTCCTATACATAGCCTTTCACTTATTTTTAGCAAGGTGTTTACCATTTGTTTAAATTTTTTATTTT